>Ga0209724_1000089_pt1 | contig 130505 bp, 135 predicted proteins | sample grotaG_FD_184143 | JGI IMG/M metagenome (GOLD analysis project Ga0209724, IMG submission 184143) | Glacier valley bacterial and archeal communities from Borup Fiord, Nunavut, Canada, to study Microbial Dark Matter (Phase II) -... | ecosystem: Environmental > Aquatic > Freshwater > Ice >...
GCGCGCCCGGAGGGATTCGAACCCCCAACCTTCTGATCCGTAGTCAGATGCTCTATCCGTTGAGCTACGGGCGCTTAGGTCCCTGAGGACCGAGAAACAACTATACCGGTTACACGAACAACTATGAACTCACCGGCAAAGACGGCGATTTCCTACGCCACTCGCGCGGTGACGCACATGTCGCGGCATCACCTTCACCCGACGCCTTCACAAGGGTATGGCACGCCACTTGCGGAGGAATCACCCTTCCGTGTCACTCGTGACCGCCGCCAGGAGGCGCTCGCACAGGCGCATGGTTTCGACGTTCTCGGCGGCGGCACTCCTCGCGTCTGCCCCCGAGCGGAGTGCATCGATAAAGTGCTGCATCTCGCCTCCGTATCCTCGTAGATAGAGGTCACGCGTGGCCCCCGACGCGGGCGTATTCGACGAGGTATAGACCGCCGCTTGCTGGGTGAGACCGCTCCAGGCGGGCTCCGGAGATGCCGGCTCCTCACGTACCAAGGTCAACGAGGCGAGATCCACGACCCGCAGGTAGCCCTCGTCGCACGTGACGAGGAGTTCCTCGGCTTCCCGTGCCCACGCTGACGCCGAGACGAACGTGATTGTTCCCACCACCCCGGAACGGTGGCGGAAGGCGCCAACGAGGTGCAGGCCCGACGCCGACGTCGCCGAGAAACCGGTCACCTCCTCCACGGGCCCGAACAGATGGCGACAGAGGTCGATGTGATGGATGACCGCCTGGAAGATGAACTCCTCGATCGATAGATCGGGTTTCCACGGCGAGAACCCGAAGGTGATCCCATACGACCTGGGCGCGCCCAACTCTTCGTCCCGCACTATCGATCCGACGCGAACAAAGGCGGGCGCGAACCGCTTCATGAAGCCGACCACCACGGGGCGGTCGGATGCCGACGCGAGCGTGGAGAGCTCGTGAGCCTGGTCCGCGGTCATGCCGAACGGCTTTTCTACAAAGACTCCGATTCCGGCGGCGAGGCAGTCGGCGGCAATCTGTGGCTGTGCGGCGGGGTCGACGGAGATGACGACACCGTCGAGATTCTCGCGTTCGATCATCTCTGAATGCGAGCGGTAGACGCGCGCCGAGCCCGCGCGAACGCCCAGCGCGAGCACGTTGGCGTGATTCCGGTCCGCTACAGCTACCGGTGACACTCCAGTCAGTTCGAGTGCGGGGTAGAGATTTGCGCTCGAGTGCCGGCCGGCCCCGATGAATCCGATGCGTGGCGGGGCGGCCGCCCCGCGCCCATCCGGGTCGGGGTCGAACGGTCGGTCACTCTGCGAGTCACTCATGCCACTGATCGTAGAACCGCGGTCCGCGATGGACCCGCGACGACCGCACCGAAAAACAACGATGCCCCTCCCGGGGGAGAGGCATGGTCTCAGCGCGCACCGGTCAAGGATGGCCACGAAAAATCAAAATGGCGGAGACGGTGGGATTTGAACCCACGGAGGGCTTTAACACCCTCACGGTCTTAGCAGGACCGCGCACTAGACCGGACTATGCGACGTCTCCAATAACGAAGCGCCAGCCTACCGGCACTATGCCCAGGCAAGCAAAGCGGCGCCGAAGGCACCGACGGCCGGGTGATCGAGTCGACCGTCGGCGCGGTGCGGTTCTAGCAGCAGCCGGTGCCGCAGCAGCCGCCTTCGCAGCAGCCATCTCCCATGAGGTTGGTCATCTCGTTCACCTCCTTCGATATATGTCGTAGTCAGAGCATGCGGCACGACTTCGATATATGTCAAATACTGTGGAAGAATGAAGGCATGCCCGCACCTCTTCCGATCGTCTCCGTCTCGGGCCCCCTCTGCTGCCCACCCCTGGGCTCGCGTGCGTTCTCGTCCGTCGAAGACGTGGACCAGCTCGCGGTGCGACTGCGTGCGCTATCCGACGGCAACCGCCTGCGACTCGTCCAGGAATTGTCGTGCTGCGAGGGGCACTCGCTCTCCACGACAGACGCGGCGACCCTCCTCGGAGTCACCGAGGCCACCGCGAGTCATCACCTCAAGCAGCTGGAGAAGGCTGGGTTCATTACGGCGAAGCGCGAAGGAGCGCGGATATCGCACCGACTGGACCTGTCGGCCGTCCGCGCCGTTGGAGGCGCCCTGGCGCCCTCCTGTGGCTCCTCATGCTGCACCTAGCGGCCGACTAGGCACTGTGGCGGAGAGTGCGGGATTCGAACCCGCGGAGGCGGGTTACGCCTCAACAGTTTTCAAGACTGTCACCTTCGGCCGCTCGGTCAACTCTCCAGGGCGCCCGCGAAAGACGCCGCCGGCCCATTCTGCCAGCCTCCGGACCCTCGCGGCGTCACAAGCGGATCTTGCAGGCCCTGGCGCGCCCTCGCGCCTAGGCGCTCGCCTGCGGGCGAGCCACGCCGTTCTGCCACCCGTCGGGCATTCCTGGCGTCACGACCGTGAGCTGATACAGCACGGCGACGCGCGCAAGTTCAGCGTCGTACGTCGCGATGGTGTCGATGTCGGGGTGCGTGACCGCGGCGCCCACGTGCAGCGCGGCAAAGGGCTTGAGCACGGATGCCGCGTGGGTCGATACGGAGACGTTCTCGTCGGAGAAACGGATCGAGGGGATCCTCGCCTTCACCTGCTCCACGATCTCGAAGGCCTTCGCCTTGCTTTCGCGGGGGAACAACTCAGCGGCCTGCCTCAGCTCGGTGAGCCCCAACTGGGTGGTCGCCACCTGGGAAAGACGCGGCACCACCCAGGCGATCCACTCGTCGTAATAGCGCACGCCTGGGAGGAAGCGCACTAACGCGGAGCCGTCAAGGTAGATCACGTGACCAGGGTAGCCGCGCCGGACGCCTCATCGGTGGCGTCACACCGAGACAGAGAGCCTCAACGTCGCCAGAACGCAGCAACGGCCGCGTCCCTGGCGTCAAGCCAAGGTCGCGGCCGCGACACACGTACTGCTAAGACTTGAGACGCTGCATCGCGAGCTGAACGACCGCGATAAGAGCCTGCTTCGTGGCCGAACGCTCACGAGCGTCGGTGTACATCATGGGGACCTCGGGGGGGACGCCAAGCGCCTCCCTGACGTCCTCGAGCTTGTGGCGTGCGACGCCGTCAAAGCAGTTCACGCACACGACAAACGGAATTCCCTTGCCTTCGAAATAATCGACGGCAGGGAAGCACTGGTCAAGACGCTCCGTGTCGACCAGCACGCAGGCGCCGATGGCACCGCGGACGAGGTCGTCCCACATGAACAAGAAGCGGTCCTGGCCGGGCGTGCCGAACAGGTAGAGCCATAGGGCCCCGGGCAGCGCGATGCGCCCAAAGTCCATGGCGACCGTGGTGGTGGTCTTCCGATCAGTGACGCCGCCGGCATCGTCGACGCCAACGGAATGCTCCGTCATGGCGGCTTCGGTGTTCAGCGGGTCAATGTCGGAGATTGAGCCGATGAAGGTGGTCTTGCCTACGGCAAATCCACCCGCGATCACAATCTTGACGACCGTAGGGGCGATCGGCGTATCGCTTGGCGCGACCGCCGCGTTAGAGGGCTGCGATGCCATCAAGGACACTCTCCAGAAGGCTCAGGGATAGTCCGCCGCTGGCATCGTGCGTTGCCTCGTCGTCGGCCGTCCCACTGGTGTGAATAGTAAGGAATTTTTCTTCAGCAAGATCGGTGACGAGCACGCGAACCACACCCAGCGGGAGCCGAGTGTGGGCCGAGAGTTCCGCCACTGATTGATATTGACCTGCAGCGAGCTGCAGGATCTTTCTCTTCTCAGGCGTAAGCCCGCGAGTATTGTGTGCGCCGGATCCAGCCTCGACGAGGGCCTCCATCGGAAGCCCTTTTGAGGCGCCACTGACCCGCCCACCGGTCACGGCATATGGCCGGACCGTATAGGCCTCATCGTCCGCACCCCTGTACGGGTCAAGTGTTTCCGTCATGGTGTGTCCTTAGCGAAGTGCTCCGTCTGTGGGAAGGTTCTGCCGCATCTCCGTAATCAGTTGCGGGGTAAGTGCGTTCTCCGTGCGCGAGACGAGCAACGTCATCTCGTATCCCACGAGGCCAACATCGCACGTCGAGTCTGCCGCAACGGCCAGCACAGCACCGTTGTTGACGCTCATGAGAAACAGGAAGATCTCATCCATCTCGATGATCGACTGGCGAACCTCGCCGGCCTTGAGCTGCCTCGCCGCACCACGCGTCAAGGATGCCATTCCAGACACGACGGCGGCAAGGGTGTCGCCGCCTGTCCTGTCGAGATTCTTAGACATCGCCATAAGCAGGCCGTCGGCACTGACGACCAGCGTGTGGCGCGTTCCGGGTACGGTCTGGACGAAGTTGTCCAGCAGCCAACCAAAGTTGGTGGCTTCGGTACTGAGCGCGGTCACTTGTCCTCCTTGTTACTGCAACCCCTGGTGGGGACGCATGTGAGTGTGTTCATGATTCGGTCAGTGAATCCTGCGTGGATCCACTCAAATTCTGCGCGTCGTCCCTCGCACGCTGAGTGCCAGAGTAGAACGCCGAGAAGCGGGTGCGCACCGCCTCCGCGTCACGGGGAAGCTGAACCTCGTGATGTTCCGGCTCGGGAGCCACTTCTTCGCGCGCCACCGGAGTGCGCTTTTGGAGCCCCGCACGCGTCTTTTCCACCTTGGGACGCTCGGCGGCGAGAGAGCTCAATTCAGAGAACACTGCCGAGGCATAGTCCTGATCGCCCGACTCCCCTGCCTCGGGTGTGATCTGCACGACGGGTCGGTACGACGTCGCCGATTCGGGGGCGGCTGCCTGCAACGCGCTTGCACCAGCGGCCTCCCAACCCATGGGACGCGCCAACTGATCCGGCGAATAGGTAGTGCCCGAGTCGTGGCTTGTGAACGCGTTGGCGGGCTCCTGAGGTGGCAAAGAGTCGAAGGTCACGTGCTCGGCACGGGGCGTCGGCACGCTCGTGGCGCCAGCGGCCGGTGCGGCGTACATGCTAGGTGGCAACATGGTCCATTGCGGCCCTGCATCAGAGCCCCCCGCAGGAGACGCCCCGCCGAGCGGCGCAAACTGCCCCGCCGCGGGCTCGGGAGCGCGCTGCGCAACCTCGGCCGGGGCTTCCGGACGCTCGGGCACAGGGGCCGCGGAAGGCCACTCGTGATCGGGTGCCGCAGCGGGCCATTCATGATCTGGGTTTGCCGCGTAGTACACAGGCTCTGGGCGTGGCTCAGGCGTCGGTGCTGGCGGAGGTTCGACTTTCGTAGGCTGCGCTTGCGACTCGTCGGCAAGGACCAACCACGGAGACGCGGGCTTGACGGCGGGCTTGGGCTCGCCGACAGGCCCGAAGGTCATGCCGGGCGTCGACGGGGCCGCGGGGTGAACGGTCGGTTCAGAGGCCTTGCCACTCTTGCCAAACAACCGAGAGAAGAATCCTCCGCGGTATTCGGAGTGCGCTGATCCTGCGCCGTCCATGATGAGTTCGTCGAGGCTCGGGACCGAGGCCACTGGATCCGATTCGAAGCGCGGCTCTTGCGGCGCACTCTGCGTCGCAGGCGCCGGATACAGAGGCGATCGGTAGGCGGCCGCACTCGGCACGGGTGCCGCGTTCTGCGGAGCATACGGAGCCGCACTCGGCACGGGTGCCGCGTTCTGCGGAGCATACGGAGCCGCACTCGGCACGGGTGCCGCGTTCTGCGGAGCAGACTGAGCGGCAGCCACCGACGCAACAGGTGCAGGGGCCTCGTTGAGCGAGACAGACGTGACGCCTGCGGGCGCATCCTCATCGGGCTCGAGGCTAGGAGTGCGGAACGTGCGCTCACGCACAGGCGGAGCGTCCTCGTCGTCATAGTCCTCGAGCTGCGGAACGAGCATGCCCGCGGACAGCGCCGCGATGGGGGTTGCGCCCTCGGCGTCTTCGGCGGAGTCCTCGACGTAGCCGCTCTGGATCAGCGGCGACTGACGCACGATTGGGACGCGGCCGTCCCTCCGGTCCGCTTCCTCGGCGGCAAAGTTACGCATGACGTCGAACGAGCGATCGTTTGCCGCCTCGACAGGCTGGAAGCTTTGAGAATCAGGGCGGACAGGCTCGGGAGCCACAGGTGAGGCCGCAACTGGCACGACGGGCGCCGTCGGACGCATCACCGGCTCGGGGCGGACAGACTCGGGGCGCACAGGCTCGGGAGCCACTTGCGAGGCCGCAACTGGCGCGAAGGGCGCCGTCGGACGCACGACGTGCTCGGGCGTGGTGCCGGAATCCCCGACGCGCGACACGTCCGCTTCGACGGCAGTCTCGGCCGCCGGCGCTCCACGACGAACCGCGTGCCCCAACGACTCCGCATCCGGCTGGACCGCGACGGGCTCTTCCTCATTGCCGCGTAGCGGCCGGAATCCACGGAACACGCGCGAACGTGCCTCGGCGGTTTCGGGAGACACCTCATGGGCCGCCAGAATCGGGGTGAACCCCGTGGTGGCGGCGCCCTGGAGTGCGCTCAACTGCGCCTCCGACGCGCGCTGCGGCAAGGCGATGATGCTGTTTGTCTCGGACCCAGCCTCGGGTCCAGCGGGGGCTCGCCGACGTCGGGTGGGCAGGCCCACCTCGGTCATGCCCCCAGTCAGCTCTTGGAGGTTCACAGGAACGGCAGCGGGTGCCTCCGCGGCATCGGCTGCTACGAGGTTCCCGATGTCATTGGAATTCAATCCCTGCGGTTCGGGCGTCGACACAGGAGCAACACGGCTTGCGAGCGGGCTCGGCTCGGGCGAATCGGCTTCGCCGGCGCGCTCCGAAAGGCTCTTTCCCTGCTCGATGACGGTCGGCTGGTAGGCCGACAGTCCCCTCTTCGATAGCGCAGGCTCGGTGATCTCTTCGTTCGTCGGGTCTTGGTGGACCAGTGCCGCCGGCGCCTTCAAGGTCTCGTCGACGGTCGTCGCGTTGACGTGGCCGTGTCCTGATCCCACGTTGGGGTCGAAGAGCGACTGCGGCATCACCACGGTCGCCTCGGTACCCTGGCCTTCACCCGAGTCGAGATGCACTCGTGCACCGACGCGGCGCGCGATGCGCCCCACCACGAAGAGTCCGAGTCGCTGTGCTCCGAGGATCTCGGAAGCGGCGGTCGACGCCACGCGGGAGTTCGCCTCCGCGAGCTCCTCGCGTGTCATGCCGATACCAGAGTCAGTCACCGACACGACAAACCCGCCATCGCGCTCCATCGTGCGAACGATCACCTTGGTACCAGGGTCAGAGAAGACAGTCGCGTTCTCAAGCAACTCGGCAAACAGGTGCGCAGCGGTCAGCGCCGAGTGGCCAAGCATCGAGGGGTCTGCATCCAGCTCCAACTCGACGCGTTCGTACAGCTCAATCTCCGAAGACGCCGTACGAATCACGTCGGAGAGAGGCATGGAACGACGCAACCTGCGCCCGGTGTCGATACCTGCGAGCACGAGGAGAGACTCACTGTTACGACGCATTCGCGTTGCGAGGTGGTCCAGGGCGAACAACTTGGTGAGCGTGGACTGGTTGTCCTCGGTGCGCTCCATCTCATCGATCGATGCAAGTTGCCTGTTGAGAAGCACCTGATCGCGACGGGCGACGTTAACGAACATCTCGGAGATGGACCCACGCAGTGCAGCCTGCTCGGCGGCGATCGAAAGAGTGGCCGCGTTGACCGAGTTGAAGGCCTCTGCCAGGCGACCGACCTCGTCCTGCGACTCCACCGGAATCTGTACCTCGGACACGTCGACCGACTGGCCAGGCATCGCGACGCGCTCCACGAGTCGTGGCAACTCTTGACGCACGGCGGTGGCCGTCGTGGTCAGGCGCCGAAGCGGGTTGATGATGCGACGTGCAATCGCCTGCGTGATGATCAGCGTCAAGGCGAAAACGGCGACGGCGATGATGATCGTCGCGAGCATCTGGATAAGACTGTTGCGCTCGATCGTGGAGGCGCTGTTGCTGACCGCGCTGGACAACTGCCCGATAATCGGCAGGAATGCGGCGACTTCCTCGTCGACCTGAAGTTCCCAGTCGTTCTGGCGCTGGTCGAGCAGAGCCCTGTCGGTGCTGTCGTTGAAAAGGCGATCCCTGATCGTCCCGTAGCCGTTCACGGTGGCGCGGTCGTAGGAGGCCCCGAACTCGGGCACCTCGCCGATTCCCGGAACCTGCGACACGACGTCGATCGCGTTGACGAGTGCGTTATTTGACCCGAAGTAGTAGGCCTGGAACTGCACGGACTCGCCTTGACGCCAGTAACCCTGGCCGACCTTTCGCGCGACGTAGACCTCTTCTTGCCGCATCGCCTCGGAAAGCTGCCCCATGGCGACAACGCCGTCGAGTTCCTTTGCCAAGCCCCGGTCATCGGTGGCGTTGGCGATCTCTGCCATACCGCCCAACAGATCCGTAATGATCTGCGTGTAGGCGTCTTGGACGACACCGGTTTGGATGGTCCCGCCGCGGACGTCGAGCCTCACGTCGCTAAGCGCCGTGAGGCCCGCTGTCGCGCTTGCGATGCGGGCGAGGACGGCCTCGTTGCCCGAGTTTTGGCGGATGTTATCTGCCTTGCTAGCAAAGGCCGCGGCCGCGCGATCCACCGATTCGACGTCCGCCGGCAGCGTCTCCGCACCCTCAAGAGAATCCGCAAGGTACCCCTGCGTGGTGGTCCCCTCGTTGCGGATCAAGGCTGCCAGGCTCCTGGCGAGCGCACCGGTGTCGTTGACGGGCGCGCTATTCGCTGCCTCGGCGACTTGGCTGGCGATCTGGAAGAAGACGTCGATCTCGGGCTGGACGGTCTCCGAGTCGAGCCACGCGGGAAACTCACCGTTGAGCTTGCCGATCGCGGTGACCTCACGCGCATCGTCGAGGCTTGTTCCGCCGTTGGCTCCCGCCACGGCCACCATAATGGCGTCGGCGATCGGCGCGAATGCTGGATCACTCTCACCGGCTTTGCGCAGCGCCGCGACACTCGTGTCCACGTTGGTACGCGCCAACACCACGTCAGCGTTTCCGTCATTCACAGCGCGCAGGTAAGCGGAGGAGTCTGCTCGCTCAGTCTGAATAGCGGCAACGAGCGGCTGTCCCACTCCAATGAGGCTCACCAGCTGGCTCGTATTGCGACCGCTTGAATACGTCGAGGCGGAGTTGAACACCAGGACGGAGGCAGCAAGAAGTAGGACGATCGTTGGCACGGCGACAACCATCAACAACTTGCCGCGAATTCCCAGCCTCTGAAGCATGTACCTCTCCCTCGTCCCCGCCGACATCATTGCGGCAGGTTAAGCAGCGTTGCCATGGTGAACTGGCTTTTGAGGTATCGGCACGAAACCGGAACCACATGAGCCCCATCTCGGCGACGTGCACCATGAGACGGTATACCGAGTGAACTATGACGGGAAAGGGGCAAATCACCGATGCGCACGATCAGTGTCATATGTCACACCGAAGGTAACCGTCTTGCCGTCACCCAAGGCGATCCGCCGGAGGCCGCCCCCGATGGGGTCGTGATCGCGGTGGAAGGGGCCGGAGTCAATCGGGCCGATGTCCTCCAGCGACGAGGCCTCTACCCGTCGCCCGCGGGCTGGCCAGAGTGGCCAGGACTCGAATGCTCAGGCACCGTCACTTCGGTGGGCGCTGAGGTCACAAGTCTCCGGATTGGTGACCCTGTGTGCGCGTTGGTGGGCGGTGGCGCCTACGCGGAGCAGGTCGCCGTACCCGCCGACCTGGTGCTCCCCGTGCCTGCCGGCCTCACGCTAATCGAGGCGGCGGGGGTCATGGAGGGGGCGTGCACGGTCTGGTCGAACCTCGCGGCGGCCCATGCGCTAGCAGGGCAGACGCTTCTCATCCATGGCGGATCCGGGGGCGTGGGGACGTTTGCCATCCAGATGGCGAAGGCCCTCGGGCTTCGCGTGATCACCACGGCGCGCGGCCCCGAACGCGTGCGCCGATGCCTCGAGTTGGGCGCGGACGTCGCGATTGACTACGTCTCCGAGGACTTTGTCGACGCGACCCTGGCCATGGGCGGCGCCGACGTCATTCTCGACGTCGTGGGGGCGGCCTACCTTGAACGCAATCTCGCGGCGCTCGCGACGGGCGGCCAGCTCGTGGTCATCGGGCTACAGCGCGGCGCGCGGGCCGAGATCGACATGGGCGTGCTGCTCTCCAAGCGTGCAAGCATCATCGGCACGACGCTGCGGTCACGGCCGCACGCGGAACGCGCGGCGATCGTGGCTGGGGTAGGCCGGGAAATCTGGCCGCTCATCCCACACGCCATCCGCCCCGTCATTCATTCCACCGTCCCGTTTGACGAGGCGCAGTCGGCGCACGACCTGCTCGACTCGGGCGAGGTCTTTGGCAAGGTGATCCTGGTGCCCTAAAGGGCCCCAGGGACACCGCGAGTGCGAGGCCCCAGCGTTACTTGCCCGCCGTGAGATTGCCCGCGGCGAGCGACGACGAAAGCGCCGGCGCGATGGGTAGACGTGGGATGAGCGTCGCCTGAACGGCGTGGTACAGGTCCGCCTTGCCCTCCCAGACGAGGCTCGACGGCACGTTGTGCCTGTCAAGTTCATGCCACCACGACCCGCCTTCGAGGTCGATCAGGAACTCGCGCACGTACGCCCACCAACGGTCGTAGTCATCGCCAAAGCGGCTCTCGCCAGTGCGGCGGTACAACACCGCTGCCGCCCCAATGGCCTCCGCAGCGACCCAGTGCATCCGCTCATGCACCACGGGAGCGCCCTGCCAGTCCACCGTATAAACAAATCCGGGTTCACCGTCGGCGTCCCAGCCGTCGCTCACCGCGCGGTCGTAGAGCGCAGCGGCCGCGCTCGCCATCCATTCGGGCACATCAAGGCCCGCATTGCGCAAAGAGCCTTCCGCCTGCAGCGTGAGCCTCGCCCATTCGATCCCGTGGCCGATGGTCGCGCCGTAGGGCCGGAACGGATGGGCAGGGGCTTCGATGTTGAATTCGAGCAGGGACTCCCAGTCGCTCGTGAAGTGCTCGGGGAGGCGCCAGTCGTTGCCACGTGCAAACACGTCGACCACGCGGGTCACGATGCGCAGCGCGCGCGCCAAGAGCTCGGCGTCCTGAAGCGCATCGGCCGCGGCCATATAGGCCTCGAGCGTGTGCATGTTGGCGTTGACGCCGCGATAAGGCTCCTCGACGGTCCAGTCGCGAGAGAACGACTCGCGGGCCATGCCCTCCTCGTCATCCCAGAAGTGCTCGGTATGCACCGCGATGGCCTCGCGCAGAAGCGGCATCGCGTCTGCGTGACCCGCGGCAACGGCCGAGGACGTCGCGAGGATCACGAACGCGTGGGCGTAGGCCTCCTTGGCGTCGCTTGCCGGGCCATCGGCGTCGATCGCGGAGAACCAGCCGCCGTGCTCCGCGTCGCGCAGCGATCCCGCGAGCGAGGCGACGCCGTGGTCCACCAGGGCGCCCGCTCCGGGCACACCCATCATCTCCGCGAGCGCATACACGTGGGTCATGCGACACGAGATCCACAACTCGACGGGCTTGGAGCCGTCCCGAGTGCCGTCGTCGCGTAGCCAGCCGAAACCTCCGCGCGGGTCCTTGCCCGCTACCCCGAAATCGAGGAGCCTGCGGGTCTCGGCATCGAGCCAGGTGCTGTGTGTCGCGTCATCCAATAGCGTCATGGGGCCAGTCTAGGGTTGCCCCGCCATCGACGAAGTGCGGCCTCGCTACATCGACAGGCGTTGGGGATCTACCAGCGGGTTCAGCACCTCAAGCACGCCGTCCTCGTCGACGGGGCGCACCTGCATACCGGCCGCCTCGACCACACGCTCTGGCGCATTGCCCATGGCATACGAGTCGCGCGCCCACAGGAGCATCTCGATGTCGTTATTGCCATCCCCGACGGCGACCGTGTGTTCGGGGTGGACGCCCAACTGCTCGCGAAGCACCTCGAGCGCCGACGCCTTCGACACACCCGGAGGCGTGAGGTCGAGCCACGCCGAATAGCCCACGGCATACGTGACGTCGTTCAGGCCGATGCGCTTCACGACTCCGTCGAAGTGCTCCACATCGACGCCAGGCGCCCTGATCACCACGCGCGTCACGTCGTCGTGGCATAGAGCCTCAAAGTCGACCACGCGCTGCTCGCCCACGAGCTCACCCATGGGGAACTCCTTGGTCACGCGGAACCCTCGGCCCAAATCCTCGACGGCGTAATACGCGTCGGGCATCTCGTCCCTGATGAGCTCGAGCGCCGCGCGCGGGTTGAACGTGACGGTGCGGACGATCTCAAACCCGCCGGGCGCACGCGGATTGAGCCGGATCGTCACCGCGCCGTTCGACGTAATCGCCCACCCGCGCCTGATGCCGAGCCGCTCGACCGCGGGCATCGTCGCCAGAATATTGCGACCCGTGGCAAGCACGACGTGGTTGCGGGACAGGCGCACCCGCTCGATCGCTTCGACCACAGGGTCGGAGATGTCGCCGCCCCAGTGCATCAGGGTGCCGTCGATATCGAGGCCCACGAGTCGCCAGTCCTCAAGGGTGAGGGGCGGGTCAAGGTTCTCGGGTGCGATTGCCATGGATTGACCCTACGACGCTCGCGAGCGTGCTCCGGTCACCCGCGAGTGACGGTCAGGTGAACTCCACGACGGAGCGACGCGCGCTACGCGACGGGAACGAGGAACTCGGCTCCACCGAAGTAAGGGCGCAGGATCTCGGGAAGGTAGACGCTGCCGTCGGCCTGCTGGTGGTTCTCGAAGAGGGCGACGATCCAGCGGGTCGTGCCGATCGTGCCGTTGACCGTGGCGACGGGCCGAGTGCCACCCTCCCCGCGTTCGCGAGTCGCGAGGCGACGCGCCTGGAAAGTGGTGCAGTTCGAGGTGGACGTGACCTCCATCCACCGCTCCTGGCTTGGCAACCACGCCTCACAATCGAACTTGCGGGCGGCGCTCGAGCCCAGGTCTCCCCCGGCAGTATCGATCACGCGATACGGCAACTCGAGTGCCTCAAGCATCGATTCCTGGATCGCGAGGAACCGCTCGTGTTCGACAGTCGCGTCCTCGGCCTTCGTGTACGCGAACATCTCCACCTTGTGGAATTGGTGCACGCGGATGATGCCGCGCGTATCGCGGCCCGCCGACCCGGCCTCACGCCGGAAGCACGCGCTCCACCCTGCGTAGCGCAGCGGGCCACCCTCGAGGTCGAGAATTTCGTCGGAGTGATACCCCGCGAGCGCCACCTCGGACGTGCCCGTGAGGTAGAGCTCGTCCTTCTCCAGGTAGTAAATCTCGTCGGAGTGACTGCCCAAGAAGCCCGTGCCGCGCATCGTCTCCGGGCGCACGAGCGTGGGCGTAATCATGGGCGAGAAGCCATGCTTCATCGCCACGCCCATCGCCGCGTTGAGGATCGCAAGTTCGAGCTGCGCGCCCACGCCGGTCAGGAAGTAGAAACGCGCTCCCGAGACCTTGGCGCCGCGTTCCATGTCGATGGCCTTGAGGCCCTCGCCTAGCGCGAGGTGATCCTTGACCTCGATGCCCTCGGCCTTGAAGTCGCGGGGCGTGCCTTCATGGCGCAACACGACAAAGTCGTCGGGCCCACCAGCGGGCACGCCTGGCTCCGTGAGGTTGCCGATCGTCATGAGGAGGTCATGCGCCTTGGCGCCTGCGGCGTCCGCGTCGGCCTGAAGGGACTTGACCGTGTCCGACAGCTCCTTGGTGCGCCTCAGCAGCTCTATCTTCGCGTCACCAGATGCCTGCGCGACCTCGCGGCCGAGCGACTTCTGTTCCGCGCGGGCGTGCTCAAACTCGGCGAGCGCACCGCGGCGGCTCTCATCGGCGGCGAGGACGAGGTCGACGACCGCGGGGTCATCCCCTCGCGAACGCTGGGACTGCCGCACGCGGTCGGGATCTGAGCGGAGGAGAGCAACGTCAATCATGATGACGAGTCTACCGGCGGGGACGTACGCTCGACCCATGTCCCATGTGCTCCTCACCGACCTCATAGCGGCGGCCGCGCTGCTGATTGCGGCCCTCGGGTTAGCCCTCGCGGCGACCATCACGCGCCGGATCGGACTTCGCGACCCCATCGCGGTACCGCCCTTCTGGAGGCGACTGCTCAGGATCGACGCCCTTCCCGCGTCGATTCAGGGCGAATTTGGGCTGGTCGAGCGCGGCACGGACAGGATCGCTTTTATCGCCAACCCCACCAAGTCGGGGATCGCGGAGGTGCGCGAGCAGGCGATGCGCGCATGCGCGACGCGCTACCTGCCCCAACCGATGTGGCTTTTCACCACGATTGAGGATGCGGGAGGCGAGGCCGCCCAGAGCGCGCTCGATGCGGGCGCCAACGTGGTGGTCGCGATCGGCGGCGACGGCACAGTGCGCGCAGTTGCTGGCGCGCTCGCGGGCACCGGAGTCCCCCTGGGAATCATCCCCGTAGGAACGGGAAACATCTTCGCCCGCAACATGGACCTTCCCTTAGGCGATATCCCCGCACTCCTCCGTACCGCGCTGGACGGCAGGAATGCCCCGACCGATGTGGGCAAGCTCATCCTCAATCGCGGCCCCAAGGGTCCGGACGAGGAACACCCCTTCCTGGTGATGGCGGGTGTCGGCTTCGATGCCGAGATGGTCGCGGGCGCCGATGAGCGCCTCAAGCGCAGACTCGGCTGGATGGCGTACTTCTTTGCCGCCATTAAGCACCTGCGGTCCCGCCGCATGAGCGCGTCGGTTTCCGTGGATGGTTGCCCCGAGGTCCGAGGCCAGATGCGCACCGTCCTGTTTGCCAACGTCGGACGCCTGCCTGGCGGCCTCATCCTGGCCCCGGACGCCACCGCCGACGATGGGCTTCTCGACGCCGTGACGCTCGATGCGCGCGCGGGCATCGTCGGCTGGACGGGGCTGTTCGGCAACGTGATCGCCCAGGGAGCGGGGCTGCGCCAGCCCGCGGTCCTCAAGGCCTACGGCGCGTCACGCATCGACCACGCGCGCGGAGCCACCATGACCGTCAAGCTGGATCACCTCTATAAGGTGCAGGCCGACGGGGAAAACCTAGGCCTCGCGCGCGGGATTACGGCGACAGTCGACGCGGGATCCCTGATCGTGCGGCGCCCGGCCGAGAAGTCATCTGACTAACGAGCGCTCACGCCTCGAAACCCTCGACTCACGCGTCGGAGCGGCCTCGTGCGATGGTCGCCACCCACGCGTGCGCCGCGTCATAGTCAGCATCCGCGGTGCCGTGGGCGACCGGCGTGCGCATCCCGTGTGCCGCCGGATACGAGCCTAAGAAGATCACCTTGGGGCACGTGCGCTTGAGGCCAACGAGCGCCTCGGCCATGCGCGCCTCGTCGAGGTGGGCGAGCGCGTCCATGGAGAACGCGTACTCACCGGGCTTGTCGCCGATGGGCCGCGACTCGATGCGCGACAGGTTCACGCCGCGCACCGCAAACTGTTCGAGCATCTCCAGCAGCGCGCCCGAACGATCGTGAGGAAGGTGCACCACGAGCGTGGTCTTGTCGGCACCCGTGGCGGCCGGGAGTTCGCCGGGACGCCCGACGCGCACAAACCGGGTCGCGGCCGTCACGTTGTCCGCGACGCCGTCCGTGAGCAGCGCAAGGCCCAGACGGGCCGCGGTACCAGGAGGGACCAGAGCCGCGTCGAAGTCGGCGGAGCCCTCCGCGAGCGCCACCGCGGCGGCGCCATTGGACGATGCAGCGACCTGGATGACGTCGGGCAGGTTCGCCGCGATCCAGCGACGGCATTGGGCGAGACCGTGGGAGTGAGCGGCGACGCTTGCGATCGAGCGCAGCGAGCGCTCGTCACGGGACACGAGCTCGAACGACACGGGGAGGACCAGCTCCTCGACGATCACGAGGGGCTCCCCCACGGCCAGGGTGTCGAGCGTCGCGGTGACTCCGCCCTCGACGGTGTTCTCGATCGCGACGACGGCGTAGTCGGCTTTGCCTGAGCGCACGGCCGCAAGCGCCGCGGGAACGTCGACGGTGGGCATCGTGACAATGTCGCGTCCCGCGGTCATCGCACGCAAGGCGGCATCGGTGAACGTGCCCTCCGGCCCCAGAAAGGCATATACGGGTGCGGTCATGCCTCGTCCTCCTTGGCCTCGGTGACCTTAGCCACCGGACCGGTCGGGGTCTCGGACCGGCTTGCCACGTGGAAGGTGTCCTCGACCGCGTGCTGCGTGGTGCGCAACGACAGGCGAATGCGGCGTGCGCTAATGGCCATCATGACGTCACGGTACTGGCTCGCACGCGTGAGGGCCTTCCCCGAGTGCTTGGTGGGCCGGTGCTTCATGTCGCACGCCACCTCGGTGACGGTGAGACCCATGTCGATCACGTCGAGCGTGATCGCGACCTCGAGACCCGCACCGCGCGAGAGCGGGAACGATGCCTCGAGCGCCTCACGCGTCAGGCATCGCACACCGCTGAGGGGCTGAAGCGGGCTCCATCCGGACAGCGCAGCGATCGCCTTGCGCGCCGCACCCGCCGTCGCGCCTGGAGACCTGACGGAGTTGTCGGCAAGCGCAATCGCCACGTCGGCAACGTGCTCAAGCACCGCCGCCACGATGGGTGCCGCGCCGGCGGCCCCGTTGCCAAGGCCTGGTTCCATGAGGAGAACGGCGCGCGGCACAGCACCCTCCTCGTCCCTCATCGCGATCACGGCGGCACCGGTCTCGATCGAGACCGCGCGTCCGCGCCGATGCGAATGGCGCACCACGACGGCGCCCGCGTTGCGCGCGAGGTCCTGGGTGTTGTCGAACGATCCGTCATCGACCACGAGGACCAGGTCGATCCCCGGTATAGACCGGCACGCGCGCACGGTCGCCGCGATGCGGCGAGCCTGGTTATGCGCGACGATCAGGGCCGCGGCAAGCGGCTGCGCGGGAGGCGGGGTGCGGCGTCCAGCGGCAGCGGCCTTTGTCCTGCGCGCGGCAGGACGTCGCGCCGCACCCGTTTTGGTCGGTGCAGCGCTGGCAGGAGCCTTGGAATCGTGGTCAGCCACACCCCTAGCCTAGCCTCGCCGCGACCCGAACGATAACCCCCCCTTTACCCTTTCGTGGTCGGACCGTGACCGGCGTGCGCGGTGCGGTCCCGGCCCCGAGATGACACACTTGTCCCATGCATGAGCGCGCCGGAACAGTAGCCCTTCCCGAAGACCTCATTGATGTGGACGCCCTCATCGGCGCCTACTACGACCGGGTCCCCGATCCCCGCATCGCGGACCAGAAGGTGGTGTTCGGCACGTCCGGGCACCGCGGTTCCGCCTTCGACACCGCCTTCAACGAGGCCCACATTGTGGCGACCACCGCCGCGATCGTCGAATACCGCCGCAATCAGGGGATCGACGGCCCCCTGTTCATGGGCAAGGACACCCACGCGCTGTCAGGCCCCGCGCAGGAGACCGCGCTCGAGGTGCTCGCGGCGGCCGACGTCGAGGTGCGTATCGACGCTCGCGACGGCTTCACGCCCACTCCCGCGGTATCGCTCGCGATCCTGGTTGCCAACGGCGCCGTGGACAAGGAAGGCCTGCGCACCGAGGGTCGCGGCCTGGCCGACGGCATCGTCATCACGCCCTCTCACAATCCCCCGCGCGATGGCGGCTTTAAGTACAACCCGCCTCACGGCGGACCCGCGGATAGCGACGCGACCAGTTGGATCGCGGCACGCGCCAACGAGCTGCTGGCCGGCGGATGGAAGGACGTGCGTCGGTTCCAGCACGCCAAGGCCGTCGCCGCGGAGACCACGCGCGGCTTCGACTTCATGGACCTCTACCTCAAGCACCTGCCGTCGGTTGTCGACCTCGAGGCCATTCGCCAGGCGGACGTACGCATCGGCGCCGATCCCCTCGGTGGCGCCTCGGTCGACTACTGGGGGGCGATCGGCGAGGAGTTCAAGCTCAACCTCACCGTGGTCAACCCCAAGGTGGACCCTGCCTTCTCGTTCATGACGCTCGACTGGGACGGCAAGATCCGCATGGACTGCTCGTCGCCCAACGCGATGGCCAGCCTGCGCGCGCTCATGGAGGGCCCCAACGCCCCCTACGACATCGCGACGGGCAACGACGCCGACAGCGACCGGCACGGCATCGTCACCCCCGACGGCGGCCTCATGAACCCCAACCACTACCTCGCGGCCGCGATCGCTTACCTCTACAGCGGCGCGCGCCCGGAGTGGCCCGATGCGGCCAAGATCGGCAAGACGCTCGTGTCGAGCTCGCTCATTGACCGCGTGGGCAAGAAGCTGGGCCGCACCGTGGTCGAGGTCCCCGTGGGCTTCAAGTGGTTCGTTCCCGGCCTGCTGAGCGGCGAGGTCGCCTTTGGCGGCGAAGAGTCCGCCGGAGCGTCGTTCCTGCGCCGCGACGGCCGCGTGTGGACCACGGACAAGGACGGGCTGACACTGGCCCTGCTGGCCTCCGAGATCACCGCGAAGACGGGCGCATCGCCCTCGGCCCTGCACCGCTCGCTCACGGACGAGTTGGGCGAGAGCTGGTACGCCCGCGTCGACGCGGCCGCGACCAAGGACCAGAAGGCCGCGCTGGGCAAGCTCAGCGCCGACCGCGTCCCCGCGACCACGCTCGCCGGCCAGACCGTGCGCGCCAAACTCACCGAGGCGCCCGGCAACGGCGCGCCCATCGGCGGCCTCAAGGTCACGACGGACGACGCCTGGTTCGCCGCACGCCCCTCAGGCACTGAGGACGTCTACAAGATCTACGCCGAGTCCTTCATCTCCGCGTCGCACCTTGAAGAGGTCCAGGCGGCCGCGAAGGACGTCGTGTCGGAGGCCCTGGAGGGCTAAGGCTCTCGAGGGCTAGTCGCGGCCCGTTCGCTCGCACCTATGAGCGGGCGGACCCATGCGCTTTACCGTGTCGCTCCGAGGGCTCCGGCCGCCCCGTGACAGTCTCGGACCTATGACACGCTGGCGCCTCGCCTTGTTGGCCACTCTTGCCACCCTCGCGCTCACCGGGTGCCTGCGCTTTACCGCCGACCTCACGCTGGCGGAGGACGACACCGTTTCTGGGAGCTTCGTCGTCGCCGTCGTGAAGGGCACCGGGGACCACTACGGCATGACGGACAAGGAAATGTCGGAAGAAATCTGGTCCGATTATCCCGCCGCGAGCGCCCTGAGCGACGCGAAGGTCAGCGCCTACAGCGGCGACGGCTATCAAGGCATTGTGGTGAGGTTCGCCGACGAGCCCTTGGCCACCTTCGCGCCCACCGTCGACACGTGGGGAATCGAGCGCGTTGGCGACGAGTTCGTCGTGTCGGGACCGTCAGACGTCGCAGCGAACGGCACCGCCGACACGACGGATGCCGGGGCGTTCGCCGGCGATATGTCGCAGCTCGACGACTCCGAATTCACCGTGGCCGTGGCCTTCCCAGGGACCGTCACCTCGACCAACGGAAGCCTGTCGGGCAAGACCGCGACGTGGGACCTTTCAGACGGCCCCACCACGCTCGAGGCGAGGGGTTCGGCCATCTATGCCCGCGATTCCGCGGTCACCATGGCGTACGTGATGTTCGCGGTGATCGCCATGGGCGCGGTGGCCTACGCACTGTCAGGGAGAATCGCGCGTCGTTCGCGTTAGCGTGTCACGGCTGGGTGTGGGAAAGTAAATCTCATGAATCGTCTCGCCAAAGCCGCAGTACTTGCTCTCGTCACCGTCGTCGCCCTCAGTGGGTGCATCCGCTACAACGTGGACATGACCCTCGCGTCAGACGACACGGCCTCCGGAACCGTTGTCCTCGCCGTTCAAAGCGGTATTGGCGAGGAGATGGACCTCGGAACCGACGACGAGGCGCTCGCGCAGATCTTTGGCGAATCCCCGTTCGGTGAAAGCTTCACCGAGAATGACTACGCGGAGGGCGAGTGGGTAGGCAAGTCGTATTCCTTCGACTCCCTCCCGATCGCTGAACTCACCGATTTTGCCGACCTTTTCGCGATCACGCGCGACGGCGATGAGTTCGTGGTTCAGGGTCCCGAAGCCCCCATGACCGAAGAAGACCTCGCCTCGTTGCCCACCGGCGCCGAGTCGCTGTTGTCGATCACGTTCCCTGGCGAGGTCACCGACACCAACGGGACCGTCGAAGGCACCACGGTGACGTGGGACCTGTTCACCGCGACCGAGGCCATCTACGCCACGGGCGACGCCACTGACGGCTCGTCGGGTCTGACCACTGCGCTGCTCATCGGCGGAATCATCGCCCTCATCATCCTGTTGGGCGCGGCGGTCGTCGTCTTTATGATCGTGCGCAAGCGCGGTGCCGTGGCACCCGTGGCACCGGTCGACCCCACGCTGCCCGCGCCCGGTGATGAGGCTCCCGTTCTGGATGCCGAAGCCGTCGTGGTGACGGACGAGGTCCCCGCCCCCGTAGCCGCTGACGTCCCTGCGGCCGACGCCGCCGAACCGGCAACCGCTCCCAAGACGGCGAGCGCCACCCCCACCGCAAAGGCCACCAAGCCGGCCACCAAGCCTGCCACCAAGCCTGCCACCAAGCCTGCGACCGCGGCGAAGACCACCGCCACGACGACGACCACGCCTGCCGCCAAGCCTGCGACCGCGGCAAAGCCGGTCACCAAGCCGGCCACCAAGCCCGCTGCGACGGCAAAGCCGGCCACCAAGCCGGCCACCAAGCCGGCCACCAAGCCGGTCACCAAGCCCGCTGCGACGGCCAAGCCGGCCACCAAGCGGGCAACCACGGCAAAGCCTGCGAAGGCCACCCCCGCAACGACCGACGCTCCCGAGGAGAACCCGAAGTCGTGATCGGGCGCGTCGCTCGCGTTGCGGTCACCCTTGTCGCGGTGGCCGCATTAGCGGGGTGCGCCAGGTTCACGTCCGTCAACAGCTTTGGCCCGGACAACACGGTGACCCAAGACACGATTCTCGCGCTCAATGCCGATGCTGCTTCGCAGCTGGGGGTCGACCTCGATGACCTCACGGCCGCGTCGTTGCTCGACACGGCGGCGGACGCCTTCCCCGGAATCGACCCGAGCAAGGTCACGGTCGAGGACTACACGGAGGACGACCGCACGGGCGTGCACATCATCGCGCGCGACCTGACTCTCGACGAGTTCAATGCGGCCGCGTCCGGCGGGGCCTCATCGATTGCGAGCGGCCTCAGCACGCCGATGACGGTCACGAGGGACGGGGACACCTACGTCGTGACGATCCCTGCCGACGAATCGAGGGACCTGTCTCAGGTTCAGGGCGGCAGCTCAATCGGCCTCATTGCGAACGCGATCGACTTCTCCATCACCCTCGAGTTTCCGGGCCCCGTGAAGTCGGCGACCGCGGGAGAGGTCGATGGAAAGCGGGTAGTGCTGGGCCTCGAGGACCTCCTCACTCCCGACGAAATCGTCATCAAGGGCCAGGCCACGGACGGCATCGCCTGGGGTCCCATCCTTCGGTGGGTCGGCATCGGCGCGATCGCCGTCGTCATCATCGGCGGCGCGGCCCTGCTCATCTGGCAGGACAAGCGCAAGCAGCGCCTCAACAACCTGCCGCCCCTCGACGACTCGCCGGACGAGTCGGAGTCTCCCACCGAGTCGGATCGGTCACCCGAGCAACCGTAGGCGCTAAGCGCGGTCGCGAAGATGGGACGATGGCTCCCGTGCCATCCACCAGTTATCGAGAACTCCTCAGCCTCCCCGGAACGCGCCAGTTTGCGCTAGCGGGACTTCTCGCACGCGTGCCGATGTCCACCGTGGGCATCGCGACCACGCTCATGGTGCAGATTCAGTACGACAAATGGGAGATCGCCGGCCGAGTGACGGCCTTCGGCATTGCCGTCTGGGCGCTACAAACGCTGCCCACCGCCCGGCTCATCGACCGCAAGGGCCAGCGCGCGATGATCCCCCTAGCCGTGCTCTTCGTCGCGGGCATCGCGCTACTGATTACCACCGCGATGATGCACGGTCCCGAATGGCTGCTGTGGGTCGGAGCGGGCATCTCCCAAATTTCCGGGCCGCTCGGCTCGCTCACGCGCGCCCGCTGGGCCCACATCCTCGACACCGACGACCAGATTCATACCGCCTTCTCACTCGAGGGGGCCTTCGACGAAGTCCTGTTTGTGGCGGGCCCCACCGTCGCGACGATCATGGCTTACGCCGTGCATCCGGCGTCCGGCCTCATCATCGCCGCGGTGGCCAACGTGGTGGGGCTCTCGTTCTTGCTGCGGGAACGCACCACCGAGCCCCCCGTTCGAGAGGTAGGCGGTAAGGGCTTGGGATTCCACGTACCTGCCGGCGTGATGGCCGCCGCTGCGATCGCGCTCGGGGTGGGCGCAATGTTCGGAGCACTCGACATCTCGACGGTCGCGTTCGCCAAGGAGGTAGGACACGGCGGAGCCGGTGGCCTTGTGCTTGGCATCATCTCCGCAGGGTCATTCGTGGGAGGCCTTCTCTACGGTGCCCGCAAGTGGCGTACGCCGCTATGGAAGCGGCTCCTCATCAGCTCGCTGCTGTTCGCGGTTGGATTCAGCATCCTCGCGCAGATGCCCACGTTCTGGACGTTTGCGGCGGCCGGTTTCGTGGTCGGCATGACCATCGCCCCCTCGATTACAGTCCAGGATTCCGTCACCCAGCGACTGGTGCGGCAGGACCAGCTGATCGAAGGAATGTCCTGGCTGCGCATCGGGCTGGGAGCGGGCGTCGCCTTCGGAGGCTGGATGAGCGGCCGCCTGATCGACGCAGAGGGCTATCGCGCGGGACTGCACGTCATGGCATATTCGTCGATCGCGGTCGCGGTGCTCGCGCTCGCGGGAATCTGGTGGATTAGGCGAGACACCCTCGCTGCCGCCGCCGCGGGAAGCCCGGACGAGCCGCCGCGGCCGGGCGGCGCGCACGGCGAACAGCCGCCGATGATCCCAGTCATCTAGCGCGATCTAGCGCGCCGAATCACTCACCGTTGGCTAGCTGAGGCGCGACCAGGTACGACACCGATGTGGCCTCGCCGTACCCGACCTTGCTCGTGTTGAGCACTGCCCACTTCGAGCCCGAGGCGACCGCCTGACCATAGGAGGCTCCTTCGCCCATTGCGGGGATCGCGGGATAGGTGAACGAGGCCTCCTGCCCGCCGCACTCATAGGTCAGCTCGGAATCACCGACCCAGCCCACCATGGCGCAGGTCACGTCCGGCTGTATGGGAAAGGTGAAGAACACCCGAGCCGCCACGATGGTGTCCGTGTCGAGGCGGTAAATCTTGGCGTCCACGAACGGTCCGTCGAGCCAGGGCCTGAGTTCAAAGAGCACCGCCTCAGAGTCCGGCCTCGTCACGAGCCTCGCATCGTCGGCAGGCATGGCCGTGTCCCACCGCTCGCCGGCAGCACGGTCGCTGAGGCCCTCGAGGTCGTTGACGGAGGCGACCGTCCAGCCGTCTGCCGCCGCATACCGATAGAAGCGCTGATGGGTCCCCAACCAGGCCTCCCACAGTTCGTTTCCTGAAGCCGACACCGCGAGCGGTGCGACGGTGCTCGACTGACCCCACGGCGTGGCGAAGACGAGCGGGGACACGGTGCCTGTTTCCAGGTCTACCTGGGCCCCGGTCGTCGAGCCCGCCTCGTTGGCGCCGTCCCACGCGAGGTGCGCGGTGCGCGCGTCCTCTTGCCACGAAACCACCCGCATTCCCACGGAATACTCGGGGTCGAGAGAGGCGAGTTCAAAGGCCACACCGTCGGGGTCCACCAGATAGAGCACCGCGTCGGGAACCATAGCCGGCTTGTCCACCGAGAGGTCCTCACCCACCGAGTACGACTGAACCGTCCAGCCCTCGCCCACGAAGTCCCACACCCAGTCCCGCATTTCATAGGCCTCGGGAAAGCCCTCACCCCGCGACGCGACGACGGGCGGATAGTCCTCAATGACCGCCTTCGGCGGGGTCGACGGAGCCGCCGCTTCGGAAACCGTAGGAGCCTGCGACATGTCCACGGTGAGCACGTCGCGAGGGGCTCCCGGATCCGCATCGACACGCATCGAGTCCACGACGGCAAACGATCCACCCGCAAACGCGGCGACACCCACAAATGCGCCTGCGACGGTCGCGAGGCCAGTGACCCTGCGTCGCCTCCTCGCCTTGCCAACGACCGACGCGGCGATCACGGAGACGTCAACGTCGCCTGACGCGGCCCGGCCGTGTGCGCCGGCGGCCTCCTCGAGGCGGCGCGAGATCTCGTCGCTCACGATGAACCCTCCTTGTTGAGGCTCACGGCCGACCATTCAAGGTCCGCGGTGCCCAGATCGACGCTCATGGCCGCGCTGAGCTTGCGAAGTCCGTCATAGAGGTAGCGCTTGACGGCACCCTCCGACAAACCGAGGGCCGCGGCGGTTTCCCTGGTGGAGAGCTGATCCATATAGCGCACGGCCACACAGGCCCGCTGCTGAGGCGTCAAAAGGGCCATTGCCGCATCGATCGATGCGCGGTCGACGGCGCCGGACTCGGGCCCCGCGACGGTCTCCTCGCTCTCGAGCGCGACTCGACGCACCGCGAGCCGCTCGCGCCCGCTCTTGCGTGCCGTGTCCAAGAACTTGTTGGCGATGGCCCTGCGCACATAGCCCTCGGCCGCGCCCACATTGGCGAGATTGCGACGCTTGCCGAATACGGCCACGAGGGCGTCATGGACGACGTCCTCCGCGTCGGCGCGTGAGCCGGTCAGCATCGTCGCGTAGCCCACAAGCGCGCCGTAACGCGTCTCCACCAGTTCGGTCGCCACGTGCTCCCACGCCCCCGCCACTATCGTCCCCTCGCTTGTCGTTCCCTCTATGAAACTCCACAGTGGGCCATTTGGTTGGGTGGTCGCCCGCACGCGGGTCTCGATGGGGTCGCGTCTAGGCCACGGTGGGAAGCGTTACCGTGACCAAGAGTCCGCCTTCCGCGCGCGGGATGGCCACGACGGTACCGCCGTGAACGTCGACCACGCGCGAGACGATCGGGAGCCCGAGGCCGTGGCCCCTCACCTCAGACCTTTGATCGCCGCGGCGGAAGCGCTCAAAGAGGCCCTCGACATCGGCCGCGTCGACCACCGGGCCGGTATTCGCCACCTCGATCATGGCGACGCCGTCGACCGTGCGGACCACGCACGTCACCCAGCCGTCTGACTCGATGTTGTAGCGCACCGCGTTGTCCACGAGGTTGGCCAGCATGCGTTCCATGAGGATCGGATCCGCGACGACGCGGGCATCCTCGACATCCAGATCGAGCATGATGCCGGCCGCAGTCGCACGCGGTTCGCTCTCGGTGACCACGTGGGCGGCCACGTCGGCCAGGTCGACGCGCTCACGCGTGTGGGACACGTCGTCTGCGCGCGAAAGCGTCAGGAGCGACTCCATGAGCGAGGCGGAGCGCAAGACCTGGGTACGCACCTCCTCGGCAAGCTCGCGGGCCTGCTTGGAGGCGCGGGGAGTGGCGAGCACGTTGTCGGCCGATGCCCGCATCACGGCAAGCGGCGTCCGCAGCTCATGTGAGGCGTCCGAGGCGAACCGTTGCCTGGACTCGAACGAGCCCTCGAGGCGCCCCAGCATCCCGTTGAACGCGGTCTTGAGCCTGCCGAATTCATCCGCCGGGCCGTCATTGGGCAGCCGCCTGTCGAGCGTCGCCTCCGAAAGCGAGTTGGCCGCCCGCGCAATCTCGTCGACGGGGCGAAGCACGCGGCCCGCGAGCCAGTAGGCGAGGCCCACGGCGATCACGGCCGAGATCGCGAAGGCGATGAGTGATCGTGTGAGCAGGTCCTGCAGAACGTTTGCCCTGGCCTGCGCCTCGATTTGGCGCAGGAGTTGAGCCACCGGATCCTGCAGGCGTCCGCCCGTCCAGTCCGTGTGAGCGGTGTCGCTCGCGATGATGACGGGCGACGCGACAACGTCGACCTCGATCCCCTGTTCCGCGAGCGCATCCTGAAGCACCCGAGCGCTCTCGTTCGCCTGTGCCTGCGGCGTGGTGGCGCTCGCGACAAACGCATACGACGTCCCGACGAGCACTGCGGCCAGCAAGACGAACAGCGCCGCGAACAGCACCGTGAGGCGCACGCGAATGGTGTATCTCACGCGACCTCCCCCGGGTCCCTCAGCACGTAGCCGGCACCCTTGACCGTGCCTATGGGACTCGGGTCCCCGAGCTTGCGGCGCAGCGTGACCATGGTGACGCGCACGGCGTTGGTCAGCGGGTCGGCGTATTCATCCCAGACCTTTTCCAACAGAGTCTCGGCCGAGATCACCGCTCCGGGTCGAGCCGCGAGCACCTCAAGCACCCCGAACTCCTTGGGCGAGAGCGTGATTGACCGCCCGTCTCGGACGACCCTGCGTTCATCGTGCCTAATCGAGAGATCGCCTACGATCACCGCGGGCCGAGGCGCGGGACCCGACCTTCTCGCGAGCGTGCGGACCCTCGCGCTGAGCTCGGCCATCGCGAAGGGCTTGGAGAGGTAGTCGTCGGCGCCTAGGCCAAACCCATCGACGATGTCCCCAAGCGACCCCGCGGCGGTGAGCATGATGACGCGGGGGCCGTCCGCCTGCGCGACAAGCTGCCGGCACACGTCGTCGCCATGCACCTTGGGCAGGTCCCTGTCGAGCACCACGACGTCGTAGTCGTTGACGTCGGTCTTCTCGAGCGCCTCCGCACCGTCACGTGCAATATCGACCGCGAAACCGTCGCGACGCAGTCCCGTCGCGACCTCGCGCGCGAGCACCGCGTGATCCTCCACTACCAAAATCCTCATGGCCGCACCTCCGTTCGCGTCGGTCCGCTAGGACTCACTAGTGTCGCCCCCGTGAAGGTCCTCGCTCCACACCGCCGCGTTGAGACCCGCGATCGCGGTGAGGTGGGACGGTTCGAGCGCGACGTTCTTCCCACGTCGGGCGCATACCAAAGACGCTATGCGGGAGGCCGTTTGGCAAACGTAAGGACAGCGCGGCGATACTGGGGCGCATGAGCCAGCGCATCGCCATCGTCACGTCCCAAGAATTGGCGCACCCCGACGCCGACGAGCGCCTGCTGCTCCCCCTGATGCCGGGAGCCGAACTCGTGACATGGGAGGACGCTGCCGTCGACTGGGCTTCTTACGACGCCGCCATCCTGCGCTCCACCTGGAATTACACCGACCATCTCGACGACTTCCTCACATGGGCCGCGCGCGTCGATGCGCTGACGCTGCTTGTCAACCCGCTTTCGGTCATCCGCTGGAATACCGACAAACGCTACCTCGCGGACCTCGAGGACCGCGGATTCGCCGTGGTCCCCACGGTGTACGTGGCGCCTGGCGACGAGATTCCCGAAGAGGCTCTTGCGGGGCGCATCGTGGTGAAGCCCACGGTGGGCGCGGGCTCCAAGGGGGCGATCCTCATCAGGGACGACGCCGCGGCCGCGCTACGGCATGTGGCGCTCCTGCACGCCGCAAGCAAGGTGGCGATGATCCAGCCGTACCTCGACAAGGTCGACTCCGTGGGCGAGACGGCGCTCGTCTACGTGGGAGGGAAGTTCTCCCATGCGGCACGCAAGGCGCCCATCCTGTCGCGCGCGATGGAGTGGAGCACGGGACTGTATGCGGATGAAGAGATCGTCTCCGCGACGGCCACCGCGGCCGAGCGTTCGCTCGCCGATGCGATTGTCGCGGCGTTGCCGTCGCTCGTACAGGGCGGCAGCGACATCGCCTACGCACGCGTCGACCTGCTGCCCACGCCCGCGGGGCCCGTGGTGCTCGAACTCGAGCTCACGGAGCCGTCACTGTTCCTCACGGTCGACTCCGCGGCGCCCGCGCGGGCGGCCTCCGCGTTCATCGCGCATGTGGCGAGCCGCTCCCGCTAGAGCCGACCCGCGCTAAGGTCGCTCCGAGGGAGAACCACATATGAGCAACGATCGTTTCGAAGACCCGTTCGCAAGCCCCGCGTCGGGAGCCCAGCAGCCGTCCGAGTGGCAGGGCTCTCCGGTGCCGCCCTCCTCCTATGTCACGCCACGCCCGGCGGCCGGCAACGACGCGCCTCGCCCAGCTGACGCCGACTATGCGCAGTCCCCACCGCCGCCAGGCACGTACCCGAGCGCCGCGGCTTCGCCCGCCTCCGTCGCCGTTCCGCCGCCGCCGCCGAACCAGGCAGCACCGGCCTATGCGCAGCAACCGCCGCCCGCGCAGTACCCGGCCCCGAACTCCTCCTCGTATCCCCCGCAGCCTCCCGCAGGTTATGGGTATGCGCCGGTGTACGCGCCGACGGCGGCTCCCAAGAACTGGATGGGCATCACGTCGCTCATTCTGTCGCTCGTCACTCCGATCTTTGTCATCACCGCGATTCCTGGGGTGGTCTTTGGTCACCTCGGACTCGCGGCCTGCAAGCGGGGCGAGGCGAACAACAGGGGCCTCGCGCTTGCGGGGGTCATTGTCGGTTGGGTCATGATCGGTTTGGGGATCTTCTCCGTGGCAATCCTGGTCCTGGTAGCCGTGGCGGACTCGAGTTCGGCGTACTGATTCACTCGCCCACGCGGGGGGGATAAACTCAATCCCCGAGCGAGAGGACGGCGACATGAAGCGCGAGTTCGCGTTGCCCTATGGCGTCCCCGCGATCGTCATGACCGAGCGCCTCCGCCACCCCACCCAAAAGGCGTGGACGGCGCGCTACGAGGCTCTTTACGTGGCGCAATGGTGGAGGCCTCGCGGCTACGTCAATCCCGTGGTCGAGATCGATCCCGTCGAGGGCGGGCACTGGAGAATCTCTCAGAGGGACCCCGAGGGCAACGAGTTCGCCTTCTACGGGGTCTTCACGGAAGTGGTACCGCTGAGCCGCACGGTTCAGACCTACGTTTCGGAACTGTTCCCCGCCGTGCCGACCGTCTTGACCACGGAGTTCCATGAGCTTCCGTCCGGCACGTCGGTCGTGAGCACGCACCTGTATCCGGACGATGAGGCCCGCACAGGCGCGTTGCACCTCGGCATCATCGAACGCATGTCGGAGTCCTCCGACCGCTACGAGAAGCTGCTGTCGGGGCTCGCCGCTCGCCGTTGAGCCGCAGTGCGAGCCTCGCCCGCGTGCCAGACTGAATGCATGGCTATCCCCAACCCCCTCGCCCAGGTCCCCTTCGCACGGCTCAAGGAACGGACCTCCGCGAAGTGGCACTACTTCGCCCCCGACGTCCTGCCCATGTGGGTTGCCGAGATGGACGTCGACCTCGCGGACCCCATCAGGGAGGCCCTCGAACGCGCGGTCCGTGAAGGCGACACGGGATACCCGGGTTCCACGCCGTATGTCGAGTCGTTTATCGACTTCGCCTCAGCACGCTGGGTCTGGCCCACGCTCGAGGCGGAATCGGTGCGCGGCGTCGCTGATGTCATCACCGGCTACACGGACGCGCTTCTGCTCGCGGCCGGCAATGGCGGCACCGTCGTCGTCACGTCCCCTGTGTATCCGCCGTTCTTCTCCTACCTGCGCGAGGCCGGTCTCACCGTGATCGAGGCGCGCCTCACGGACGACTTGCGGCTCGATGCCGACAGCATCGACGCGGCTCTCGGCGGAGCAGTGCTGGGTGGTGCGCCCGGCGTCGCCGTGCTCCTATGCAATCCGCACAATCCAGGCGGAACGCTGCATACGCGCACGGAGCTCGAGTCGCTCGCCGCGGTCGCTGCACGCCACGGAGCGACTGTCGTGTCTGATGAGATCCACGCCCCCTTGGTATACGCCCCTGGACACTTCGTGCCGTACCTCTCGGTGGACCCCAAGGGAATCGCGCTGCATTCGGCCTCCAAGGCCTGGAACCTCGCCGCGCTTCCGAGCGCGCTCATGATCTTTGGCCCCGAGGCCGAGGCGCACCGAGACGCCTACAGCGCCGGCGCCCACCACCGCCCCTCCCACTTTGGCGCGATCGCACAGACCGCGGCGTATCGCGAGGGAGGGCCATGGCTCGACGCCTTGCTCACCGGGCTCGATGCGAATCGCGTGCTCCTTGGCGACCTGCTCGCGGAGCACCTCCCCACCGTGGGCTATCGCATGCCCGAGGCCACCTATTTGGCATGGCTCGACTGCACGGCACTCGGCCTAGGAGACGACCCCGCTGCCGCATTCGTGGAGCGCGGGCGCGTCGCGCTGAACTCGGGCCCCACGTTTGGCCTCGGCGGCGCGGGGCACGTGCGGCTCAACTTCGCCACCCGCCCCGACCTGCTTGCCGAGGGCGTAAGACGCATGGCATCGGCCGTGGGCTAGCGACCAGCCGGAGCCTTGCACTGCATCAACCAGGTGCCTTGCGCGCTCCAACGTGGGACACTGGTCCCGTGCGCCGGTCCGAACGCCTGCTACGAGCCCTAGCGGTCGCATGCCTATCGACGGGCGTCGCGCTCGCGATGCACGTCGCCGGCGGCGGAGCGATGCCGTCGCTCGCGGGCATCGCGGTGCCCTTCGTTCTTGCACTCACGGTGGGCGCGCAGCTCGCAGGCGCGGCCCTGTCGCGATGGCGCCTCGCGGTCGCTGTCGCCGTGTCCCAGGCGGCCTTCCACCTGCTGTTCACGTGGGGCGTGGGCGCCTCGGTGAGCATCGCCGCGGGTGCCGGCAAGCACGCCGCCCACGATCCCTTGGCCCTGTCACTCGCGGTCGGTGGGGACGGACACGCCTCTCACTCCCACTTCACCGCCTCCATGATCGCCGCCCACACCCTTGCCGCAATCGGCACGTACACGGTGTTGCGTCATGCCGAGGTGCTGCTCGAGGCGAGCAGGCGCTGGGCCTACGACCTCGTGTCTCGGCTCACCCTCCCCACCACGCGCAAGCTCACCCCCGTCGGCCGCATCCTTGCCGACCGGCCAACCCCGGCCCGTCACACGCACGTCGCCGCGCACGCCCAAGGCGTACGCGGTCCCCCTCTTTCTCTCGCCTGAAAACCACCACGCGATAGCGCGTGGCGCTGCACATGTTCACACACCAGCGCATACCCACAGACGAGAAAGAGCTACCCCTATGTTTGCCATGTCCCGTGCCGCTTTCGCGGCAGCAAAAACCCCCACCCGTACCGCCCTCGTGGCGGTGATTGCCCTGACCCTCGCCGCCTGTTCCTCGGGCGCCGACACTACTGACAGCACCGACGCTGATTCACTCACCGTGACCGACACGTGGGTCAAGGCCATCGATTCCGGAATGACGGCCGCATTCGGCGAGGTCACCAACTCGTCCGATCACGAGATCACGATCGTGAGCGCCACGTCCACCTCCGCGACCATGGTCGAGCTCCATGAGGTGGTCGACGACGTCATGAGCCCCATCGAGGGCGGCTTCGTCATCCCCGCTGGCGGCACGCTCACGCTTGCGCCAGGCGGATTCCACATCATGTTCATGGGAGTCACAGCCCCCATCGTCGCCGGCGATGATGTCACCGTGACCCTGACCCTCGCAGACGGCTCTGAGTTGACTTTCACGACCGTGGCCAAGGACTTCTCCGGCGCGAATGAGGACTACGACGGCGGGACGAGCATGGAGCCTTCAGACGGCACCACGCCTTCGGACGGCACGGACATGGACGCCCACGCGAGCATGTCGCCCTCCGCAAGCATGGACGGCTAAATGAAGCCCCGCGACACTCAGCCCCAAGCGGCCGATGCCGCAGCATCCGGGCCGTCGCGGCGCCGGTTCCTCGCCGCGGGCGCCGCGGCGGGGGCCGGCGCCTTCGCCGCGGGCGCCACGGGTGTCTCCCTCGACAGGGCAGGCGCCTTCCGCGGCTCGCCCACACCCACGGACGATGCGGGAGCCAACGGCCAACGCATCGTCCCCTTCTACGGAGAACACCAGGCGGGCATTACCGCTCGACCGGGCGCCTACGCGAGTTTTGTGGCCCTCGACCTCGAGCGCGGCGTAGGCCGCGAGCGCCTGGGCGCGTGGATGCGCCTGCTCACCGACGACGCTGCGCGGCTCACGCAAGGGCAGGCCGCGCTTGCCGACGTCGAGCCCGAGCTCGCGTCCGCGCCGGCGGGCCTCACCGTGACGGTGGGCTTTGGGCCAGGCTTTGTCGATCGCGCGCGAGGAGAGAAACCCGAGTGGCTCGCACCACTGCCGGCGTTCACCATCGACAAGTTGCTCGACGAATGGTCAGGCGGCGATGTTCTCCTCATCGTCGCCTCCGACGAGCCGGCCACCGTCGCACATGCGCTCCGCATGCTGCTCAAGGACTCGCGGGCCTTCGCGAGTCTGCGCTGGCGCCAGGATGGGTTCCGGCGCGCGTACGGCTCGGATCCTCACGGCATGACGATGCGCAACCTGTTCGGCCAGGTCGACGGGACCGCCAACTTCGTTCCGGGGACCGCGGACTTTGATGCGGCCGTATGGGCCAGGCCAGACGCGCCCGCATGGCTCCAGGGCGGCACGTCGTTTGTGCTGCGCCGCATCGGCATGAACCTGGACACGTGGGATGCCGTCGACCGAGTGGGACGCGAGAACACGATCGGCCGCAACCTCCACAACGGCGCGCCGCTCACGGGGACGCATGAGCATGACGTCCTCGACCTCGACGCGGTCGACGCAAACGGGCTCCCCGTGATCTCGTCGGTGGCGCACGCTCGACGCGCACACGTGTCGGACCCGACCAAAACCATCGTCCGTCTGGGGTACAACTACGACGAGCGGGCACCCGCCGGTTCGGAGGCACTGAGCCGCACGGGGCTGCTCTTTGGCGCGTGGCAGGCGAACGTCACCGAGCAGTTTGTGCCCATTCAGCGCTCGCTCGCCGAGGCGGACCTGCTCAACGTGTGGACCACGCCCGTGGGTTCGGCCGTCTTCGCGATCCCTCCTGGTTGCGCTGAGGGTGGCTACCTGGGGCAGGCGCTGCTGGAGGGCTAGCGGACGCGGCGGGGCACGCGACGCGGCAACGCGGCAACGCGGCTACGCGAGAGGCGCTTGCCACCTGATCGTGTAACGCCACAACAGCTGCTGCTTGTATTCGGCGCCCGGCAGTGCCGCGTACGCGGCACTCTCGACCTCGCGGTAGGTGTGCGGCGGCGGCCACACCGTGGGGGTTTCCGGCTTCCACGCACCGCGCACGATGGCAAAGGCCTTGTCCGCCACCGAGGCTCCGATTTCGAGCGGAATGTCGCGCCACGTGTTGCGCGCCGTTCCGACGATCAGCAGCACACCGCCAGGCTTCACGAGCGTACGCATGCGCTCCAGGCCCTCGCTCACGTCCATATGGTGCAGCAGCGCTCCCGAGTAGACCACGTCGGCCGGCTCAAGGTCGGCTGTCAGGATGTCTGCGACCACATACTCGATGCCCTCCGACCACTGGGCGCGTGCGCGCTCGATGCTCGGTTCGTCGATGTCGACGCCCACGACGCTCAGCCCAGCGTGCGCGAGAGTGCGCGCGGCGAGGCCCTCTCCGCACCCAAGGTCAAGCGCGGTACGCGCGCCCTCTGGCAACTCGTTCAAGAGTTCGCGCTGGTACTTGATCGTGTGGTTGAAGCGTTTCTTGTCGGGGAGGTCGGTGCTCATGGGTCAAGTGTGCCTTGCGTGCGCCCCTGGCCGCATCACCCTCGGCCTCATGTGCGCCGGACCCCAGGTTCTTGATCCCCACAGCGCCGTCCGGAGCGGCACACCATAGAGTGAGTCACGTGACTGGTGACGCCGCTACCTCCGCGAACGTGCCGATCGATCACGCCCTCGTCACCAGGCTATTGAGCTCGCAGTTTCCGGAGCTCGCGACGCTACCGCTCGGCGCGCGTCAGGAGGGCGAGGACAACGTCACCATTCGGCTCGGGGACGATTTAGCCGTGCGTTTGCCGCAGCGCGGTTACGGCGCGACGCTCATCACCACCGAATTCGGTTGGTTACCAAAGGCCAGCGCCGAGTGGCCGTTCGAGTTTCCGCGACTCGTCAAGAGGGGCGTCCCGGAAGCCGGCTATCCGTGGCGGTGGTCCGTGGTGACGTGGGTTGACGGCATCGTCGTACAGGATGCCCCCCTGAGCACCGATGGCGCGAGGGACCTCGGAGAAGCACTCGCTCAAGTGCACGTGGCGGTGCAGGGCAATGCCCCGCGCAACCCGTTCCGATCGACGTCGCTCACCTCCAGGGCGGAGCGATTCAACCATCGGCTGCAGACGTTGACGGCACGCTACGGCGACGCCATCGACTCGAACGTCGCGCACGCGATCTATCGGTACGGAGCGGACCAGGAGCCGGGGCCAGTGACGTGGACTCATCTCAACCTTCATGGACGCGATGTCATCACGAAAGACGGCCGCCTCAGCGGCATCTTGGCGTGGGGCAACGCCGCCGCAGGGGACCCCGCGTCTGATCTTGGTCAGGCGTTTACGCTCGTAGGCGGAGAACTGTTCGAAGAGCTCAGCCGCGCTTACGCCGAGGCGGGCGGGGCCGCGGCCTACCAAGGCTCCCTCTCCGCCGCGACGACGGCACGAGTCTTAGCAGAAGCCGTGGCGCACGCGGTCATGCTCGCGGGGATCGACGAGGATGGCCACTCACGGGCGGGCTTGGCGGCTCTGGTCGGGTTGGGTGTCGCCGACGCGGACTCGTTCCGCCCCTAAGGCCACGAGTCACGTCGCGGCCGTTCTCCCCGAGGAGCGACTACTCGACTCCGTCGCTATTCGCGGCGCGCGCGGCGCGGGCAAATGCCTCGACCACATCGAGCCGGTAGGTCACGGAGCCATCCGCCCCGAGGCGGCCGGCGTCCGGCTCTTCCGCGGACACGACGAATCCCTCGCGACGCAAGAAGCCCCGCGCCCGCACATCCGCCATGGGCACGCCTGTGGCAAGGACGGTGCCACCGCGACTCGCACACATCTCGATGACTTGGCGCAAGAGTGTCTGCGCCACACCCCGCCCCTGGACGCTGTCGTTGGTCTGGATCGTCACGAGTTCGCACGGCCCACCGACTTCGGAATGCTTCACAGCCGCCACGCCCTGCAACAAGCCAGCGCTCTCGGACACCAGGACCGTGAGGGCGTCGTTGTCGCCAAACAGGGAGGAAACCGTGCGTTGCAGCATCTCCATGTTGCGCGCCGAGCCGACGCCGTGTCGCGCCTCGTAAACGGACGTGAAGAAGGCCGCAACCGATTCCAAATCGTCGTGTGACGCCAAACGAATGCCGGTCTCCATCTGCACAGCCTAGGCGCTCGAAACGGAGGCTCTTTCGCGGCTCCGTCTCGGACCGAATCGGCGAGGTGAAGCGGGGCGGAGCGGGCCGGGCTTCACCGAATCTTCATGATTGCGCACGCCGCCACTTCACACGACATTGGTGGACTAGGGGCATCTACTCGTCAAGGAGCCCCCCACGAAGAAGCGCGTCATTGCGTCGATCGCCCTCGGCGGCGCAGCCCTCCTTGCCGCTCCCGCCGGCATTGCCTTTGCGGTCGCGGATGGCAACGACAACACGCCTAGCGTCTCGCAGGCCTCCGGTGCCCACCGCGCGGACGCCGGCGGAAGCCAGGGAAGCCAGGGAAGCCAGGGAAGCCAGGGAAGCCATCACGCCAAAGGAAACGGGAACGGGACCGGAAATCAGACCCCGACTGCGGCCGGTGACCCCACCGCGGCTATCGATCCAGACTCGACCCTCAGCTCCAGCGACGTGGCAAGCCTGGTCTACATGATCGAGGAGGAGAAGCTTGCTCACGACCTCTACGTCGAGTTCGGCGACGCGTGGGACCTGCAGATCTTCTCCCACATCTCCACCGCCGAGACCCAACACGCGGACGCCGTCAAGGGCCTCCTTGACGCCTATGGAGTCGAAGACCCCACGGCGGGGATGGACGCGGGCGCGTTCGTCGACCCCGAACTGCAGGGCCTGTACGACACACTGCTCGCCCAGGGGCTGACGTCAAGCACGGCCGCGCTCGAGGCGGCAGCGCTTGTTGAAGAGACCGACATCCTCGACCTGCGCAAGGGCGCAAGCGACCACGAGGCGATCGACCAGGTCTTCGACCGGCTCGAGTCGGGAAGCGAGAATCACCTTCGGGCGTTCGCCAAGAATCTTGACCGCCTCGGCGTCGACTACGCGGCGCAGTTGCTCAGCTCCTCCGACGTGGCGGGGATGACCGGTCAATAGGATGGAGGACGTGAGCTCCCGGCGCATCCTCGTGGTCGACGACGAGGCAAACATCCGACAACTGCTGACCGATTACCTTCAGCGCGACGGCTTCGAGGTCGAGGCGGCGGTATCCGGTGAGCAGGCGCTCGACGCGCTCGCCAGCCGAATGCCCGACCTTGTCATTCTCGACGTGCGCCTTCCAGGGATCGATGGCTTCGAGACCCTCAGGCGCATTCGCAAAACCTCAGACGTCTACGTGCTGATGCTCACCGCTCGCTCCGAGGAGTCAGACACCCTCATCGGGCTCGAGGTGGGTGCCGACGACTACGTCACCAAGCCCTTCAGCCCACGCGAGGTGGTCGCCAGGGTGAGGACACTGTTGCGGCGACGCGGGGGTACCACAGCGAGCGAGGACCGACGCGAGTTCGAGGGCTTGTGGCTCGACACCGCGCGACGCGAGGTCGCGGCCGACGGGCAGCCCGCCACACTGACGGCCCTGGAGTTCGACCTGCTCGAGGCCCTCACGTCCGCACCCGGCAGGGTCTTCACCCGCGGGCAACTTATCGAAAAGGTGTGGGGCGGCGACTTCTACGGCGACGAACGCATCGTCGACGTCCATGTGCGCAATCTTCGCTCCGCGATTTCCGATGCGGCCGATGCTCCGCGCTTTATCGCGACGGTGCGCGGTGTTGGCTACAAGTTCATGGGCTCGCCCTCATGAGGTCAACGTTGCGGCGCAGGATGCTCTTTTCCCACTTCGCCGTGGCACTGGTCGGAATTGCCGCGCTCATCGGCATCGGCTCCATCGCCGGCGGGGCAGTGCTCAACGGCCAGCGCCGCATGAACGCGGGGATGGGGATGCGCAACGCGAATGCGGAGGACGTGGTCGCTTCGCTGTTGCCAAGCGTCCTCATCATCGGCGGCCTCGCGGCACTGCTCGCGGCTGGCGTGGCCGCGGTCATCGTCACCAGGTCGATCATGGGGCCTCTCGCCGCGATTCAGGAGGCCTCTCGCCGCATTGCCGATGGAGACTACGCGCAACGCGTGCCGACGCCCAAGGATGCGGAGCTCGCGGCCGTCGCTCACGATATCGACGCGCTCGCAGGACGCCTTGCAGAGACCGAGGCGCGCCGGTCACGGCTCATCGATGAGGTCGCCCACGAGATGAAGACTCCGCTCACCACGATCAAGGGGTCGATGGAGGCCCTGCTCGATGACGTGGTCGAGCCCGGCCCCGAGATCTACGCGCGGGTCGCCGATGAGGCCTCGCGGCTCCAACGCCTCGCGGAGGACCTGTCGACGCTTTCGCGAGCCGAGGAACACACGCTAAGCCTGCACGCAGTACCTATGGACGCCGCACAGGTCGCCGTCGAGGTGGCCGAGAGGATGCGTTCGCAGTTTGACCACGCTGGAGTAGCCCTCGTGGTGGACGGAGAGGCGGCTCCCGTCGTCGGCGATCCGCATCGCCTCGCGCAGGTGGTGGTCAACCTCGTGGGCAACGCGCTAGGGCACACGGGCCGCGAAGGCACCGTCACCGTCACGTCGGGGAGCGACTCCGCCACCTCATGGGTATCCGTCGCCGACACGGGTAGAGGTATCGCGGCCGAGGAGCTGGACCGAATCTTCGAACGGTTCTACAGGGTGCCCGATGCGTCGACCCCTGGCGGCCGGGGCATCGGCCTCACCATCGCTCGGTCGCTCATTCACGCGCACGGCGGGACCCTCACCGCGACCTCCGAGGGGTTGGGACGCGGCGCGACCTTCCTCGTCACCCTGCCGAGGCCGTGACCACCGAGAGCCCTCCCGGCCCCACACGCGCGCCGGCGATAGCCTGTGGCCATGCCCTCGCCCAGGTTGCACACGCCTCGCCTCACGCTCCGGCCCCTGCGTCTCGACGACGCGGCGAACCTCGCCGATCGCCGTTCCGATCCGGAGACGGCCGACTTCCAAGCCTGGATACTGCCGTATTCGCTCGAACGCGCGGTGACGATCATCGACGAGATGAACGCGCGCGGCGGGCCCCAGACCGGCGAGTGGTTTCAGTTCGCTCTCGAACGCGACGCGGACGGCATCGTGGTGGGAGATGTGGCCCTTCGCCTCGACGCCGACGGCCACAACGGGGAGGTCGGTTACACCCTTCACCCGTGGGCACGCGGCCACGGCTACGCCACCGAGGCCTCCGTCGCGGTGATCGACTACGGCTTCGCGCAATGGAATCTGCACCGCTTCGAGGCCATGATTGACCCCCGCAACGCGGCATCCGCGGGCGTCCTGGCGCGGCTGGGGTTCCGCCATGAGGGCACGATGATCGAGTCCTTCTGGCGGGGGGACGTGGTGACGGACCGCGCGCGTTTTGGGTTGCTCAGACACGAATGGCATCACCACCGCTCGTAGGGTTCAACCGCGATTCAATCCTCACCGCTGGCGGCGAACACCGCCGAAGCCCCATACTCGTCCCATGAGCACGCAAAGAATGTCCCTGATGACCCTCCCCGTGGACCACCTGGGAGACGCGATCGACTTCTATCAGAGGGCGGCTGGCTGGGAGATCCAGATGCGGTTCGGCGACGACATTGCCTTCATCCAGATGAACGGCTTTGTCCTGGCGCTGTGGTCGCGTCGCTCGTGGGAAGCCGAGCGTCTCGACTTCGACCCGCCCGGCTACACCTCGTTCGCCATCAACTTTTCGCGACCGCCTGAGGTTGATGCGGCCGCAGCCAAGTGGGGCGCCGCAGGTGGCGAGATCGCCAAGCAGCCTGGCGAGGTCTATTGGGGCGGCTATTCGGGCTACGTCAGGGACCCGTGGGGCAACCTCATCGAGTTCGCCGTCAACGATGCGCTTGAGATCACCGAGGACGGCCGAACCATCCTGCGAGGCGTCTAACTTCCGCGCTTGTGGCTCTTAGTCCCGCATGAGTTGATCGCGTTTGAGTTCGATCGCCTCTTTGGCTTCCTTGAGGCCCGCTCCATACGCTTGGCGGTACACCTGGATCGCTGCGATGAGTTGGCCGTCGATCACGAGCTGATCGACCTGCGCTCGCGTCTGTGCGGGCGTGAAGGCGACGGGCCGACCGTCGCCGCTCACGAGCCGGTCCCCTCGCACGACCGCATCGACCACTTCTTTCGCTTCGGGGATCCCCACCCCGCTCTGCTCGCGGTAAGCCTTGATGGCCGCAATCATCTCCCGGCGCTGGATTTCCCCGCGCACCCGGGCATCTGGCGCAGGAAGCGACCCGAGGTTGAACTCGGCGCGCACGTGCCCGGCCGCGGCATCACCGTGCGGGGCGGATGCGTCGGGAATGCCCATCAAGCGACTCAAAAAACTCATAAGGCCGATGCTACCGCCGACGCCAGCTGCAGCGGCGGGGCGTCTAGCCCGCAGCGGCAACGACCCGTGTCGCCACGTCCTCACTGGACGTTGAGGCGATCCCACAGTTGCCGTGCGACAGTAGTGCCATGGAAATTTACGAGACCCCACTTCCTGGCATCGGGGTGCGCTATGAATTCACGTCAGAGTCAGGCGATCACGTAGGCGTCGTGGTCCGACGTGACGGCAAGCGCGATATCGCGCTCTACGACCGCCATGACCCGGATTCGTGCAAGGGCACCATGGAGCTCTCAGAGGGCGACGCGAGCAAGGTGTCGGAACTTCTGGGTGGCACCAACATCACGGCAAGGCTCGACTCCCTCAAGCACATGGTCGAGGGCCTCGCCATCGAGTGGATCACGATGCCTGAGGCGGGCGGCCTCACCGGCAAGACCATCGGCGACGGGCGCATTCGCACGGAGAGCTCGGCCTCGGTCGTCGCCGTGATTCGCAACGAAGACGGGATTCCAGGTCCCGGTCCAGAGTTCGTCCTCGAGGCGCGAGACACCGTCCTTGTCATGGGCAGCGACAATGCCGTAGGCAAGGCCCGCGCCATTCTGATCGGTTAAGACATGGTTTTCCTCGGGGGTGCGCCGCTCGCCGTGGCGACCGTCGAGCCCACACACGGCGCCGTCGTCCTGATCGAACTGGGCGTCATCTTCCTCCTGCTCGCCGTGCTTGGCAGGCTCGCGGCGCGCGTAGGCATTCCGTCGGTCCCCCTGTACCTCCTGGCGGGCCTCATCATCGGCGACGGAAGCTTCTTTAAAGTCGACGCCGGTGAGGAATTCCTCGCGGTCGGGGCGCAGATCGGCGTGGTCCTGCTGCTCCTGCTGCTTGGCCTCGAGTACTCGCCCATCGACCTCAAGAACGGCCTCAGGACGTCGTGGCAGGCGGGTCTCATTGACGCCCTCGCCAACACCGTCCCCGGCTTCGCCGCGGGGCTCATCCTGGGATGGTCGCCCACGGCCTCGCTGCTGCTTGGTGGTGTCACGTATGTGTCGTCCTCGGGAATCATCGCGCGCCTGCTCGACGACTTCGATCGCTATGCGAACCGCGAGACGCCCGTCATCCTGAGCCTCCTTGTCATGGAGGACATCGTGATGGCGGTGTTCCTCCCCATCGTCGCCGTGATCCTGGTGGGAGCGAGCATCGCTCAGGGCGCCGCGGCCGCGGGCGCCGCGATAGGCATCGTCGCCCTCGCGTTCTTCATCTCCCTGCGCTACTCGAAGCAGGTGTCGCGTGTGGTGCACTCGCATTCGCGCGAGTTGCTGTTGCTCTCAGTCCTCGGGCTCGCGTTCCTCGTGGCGGGGCTTGCAGAGGCCGCGCAGATCTCCGCCGCGGTCGGCGCGTTCCTCCTGGGGCTCACGCTCTCGGGTCAGGTGGCCGACGAGATGCGCTCGCTCTTGCCGCCGCTGCGCGACGTCTTTGGCGGCATCTTCTTCGTGTTCTTTGGACTCACGATCGACCCGCGCGACCTGGTGCCCGTGCTCCTCCCCGCGCTCGTTCTCGCGATCATCACCGCGATCACCAAGATCGCCACGGGCGCGTGGGCGGCCGCACGCGCGGGAATTGGCCCCAAGGGTCGCTGGCGCACCGGGCTCTCGCTCATCGCGCGCGGCGAGTTCTCGATCGTCATTGCGGGTCTGGGTGTTGCCGCGGGCGCTCAAAGCGACCTTGGCCCCCTCGCCGCCGCCTACGTGCTGATCCTGGCGCTCACGGGATCCGTCCTGATGCGATTCGCGGACAGGATCCCCGTGCCGCGCATCATCGCCGGACGCGGCGCCAAGCCGGGTGGGGCCCCTGCCACCAAGCCCGCAACGTAAAGCCCGGGCTCCGCCGCAAGGGCCGAGTGACGCAAGGGCAAAGTTAGCTGGGGCGACGTGAACCTCTAAGCCACGCCTCGCCTTTCACCGCCTTGAGGTCGTCCAAGGCAGCAGGCTTGCGACCCCGGGGTTCCGCCCCGGGTCGGCTTCTACGCGGCCAGGAGAGAGTCGCTCGCTTGGGCTATGCGAGAATTGGCCGTCGCGTGAAGCGGCCGATGCCCGCACTACAGGCCTCGGCCCCTCGCGATGCGCCTGTCACATCGCGCGCTTGGTGTGATGCGAGCGTGCTGTAGCGCTCAGCGTCGTTCCCCCTAGGAGCTCCCGTGTTTGCGCGCTATCGCGAGATTTTGTCACTGCCCGGCGCCGCCGCGTTCTTCTGGTGGGGCCTGATCGCCCGCATGCAGATGGGCATGACCGGCCTGGCCACCTTCATGCTGGTCCAGATCGAGTACGGCTCGTACGCGACGGCCGGGGCCGTGCTCGCCACGGCATCCGTCGGCAACGCATTCGTCGCCCCGCTCATGAGCCGCCTCGTCGATAACTATGGCCAGTCCCGCGTGCTTCGCCCGGCCTTCGCCGTGGCCGTCCTGGCCCGGCTTGGGCTCGTGGCCGCAGCGCTGATGCACGCCCCCGCATGGGTGCTGTTCTGCATCGCCCCCTTCTTCGCGGCAGCCGGGTCTCAATCGACCCTCACCCGCGCGAGGTGGGCGCAGATCGTGCCTAATAGGCACGCCCTTAACACGGCCTTCTCGCTCGAGAGCTCACTTGAGGAGATCCTCTTTATCGCCGGACCTGCCCTCGCGACCATCCTCGCGACGACCGTCGGGTCATGGGTGCCCAGCGTGATCGCGGCCGGCACGCTCCTGGTGGGGGGCAACATCTTCCTCTCACTCAAGGACACCGAGCCGCCCGCGCTCAAGGTCGATGCGGGCACCGTGCCCCTCACGATGGCAGCCGTGATCGATGGTTCCCTGCACCGAGTGGGCATCAGCGACCTGCCGCCCGCCCGTAAGCGGCGCTACAGGAACCCCTTCAAGGGCCACCTTCTGGTCACCACTCCCGCGCTCATCATCACCACGATCGTGTTTGCCACGCAGGGCGCGCTCTTCGCCTCGGTCGACGCGTCGACCGTCGCGTTCGCCGACGAGCTGGGGCTCAAGCGCTGGGCCGGCCTGGTGCTCGCGATCTTCGCCCTCGGCTCCCTCGTGGGAGGCCTCGCATATGGCGCCCGCGTCTGGCTCAGTTCCCTCGCCTCCCGGCTCCTGTGGGGAGTGGCGACCGCGGGCGTGGGGGCCGCGCTCTTCCACCTAGCCCCCAACCTCGCCGTCCTGGCCGCGCTCATGTTTGCCACGGGAGTGGTGATCGCACCCACGATGGCCGTGGGCGACGGCGTGGTGCACGCGCTTGTGCCTCGGACGCGCGTGACCGAGGGCATGGCGTGGACCCGCGTGGGTCTCGACATGGGAGTGGCGGGAGGCGCCTGGCTCGCTGGACTCCTGATCGAACGGGACGGCTCGAGCGGAGGCTTTGCGGTGACCACCGTCGCCGGAGTCACCGGCCTGATCGTCATGGCGGCCTCGTGGCGGTATCTACGCCGCACCAGGGCATACGAAGAGAAGGTCGTGCGCGAGGTCGCAGTGACACCCCTTGAACCTGTTCTGAGATGATGGCGGCATGTCTGTGACTTCCTTCCCGACGGCGCGGCGATGACCGCGCGATTCTCGGTCCGTGACGCGCGACCCGAAGACGGTGCCGCCCTCGCGACCATCTACAACCACTACATCCGCGACACCGTCATCACGTTCGAGATCAACGAGGTCACCGATCTCGACATGACAGCCCGCGTCCAGAAGTCCCGCAAGGCCGGCCTGCCATGGCTCGTCGCGGAAGACGACGCCGTCGTCCTCGGCTATGCCTATGCCGGGTCCTTTAGGGAGCGCGCCGCATACGACCACACCCTCGAGACGTCGATCTACCTTGACACCAATACCCGCGCGCGCGGCGTGGGCACGGCGCTGTTCGCCGAGCTCTTCGCCCGGCTCCGCCACCTCGCTCCGGGCGATAGCGTCCACGCGCCGGTGCACTCTCTGCTCGGCGTGATTGCCCTCCCCAACGACGCGTCGGTCGCGCTCCACGAGCGGTTTGGCATGCGCCACGTCGGCACCACCAGCCAGGTCGGATGGAAGTTTGACCGCTGGATCGACGTCGGCTACTGGCAACTCGAACTGGACTAGCGCGCAGGAGGTCGGGGCGCATTTGCGATGCGCTCGCCCCCACGGACACAATGGGCGCAGCGGCTCGACCCAGAGCGTCACCCCCAACCCCTCGCGGGTACGGCACCGAAAGAGAACTCCGATGGATCTCGGCCACGTACGGCGGCAGCTCTTTGACGGCTTCTCGTTCAGGGAGTTTCTAGCGGTCACCCTCATCGTTGGCCTGCTGGCCAGCATCGCGGTGCCCCTGTTTCTTGACCAGAGAAAAAAGAGCCACGACGCCGAGGCGAAGAACAGCCTCAACAGTGTCGCCGCGACCATCGTCACGTACGTCGCGAAGAGCGAGAGTCTCCCCACCGTGACGGTCTCCGATTCGGCCGTCAGCTTTGGCGATGGCACCGTCGCGACCCTCGACCCAGGCGTGGTTCTGGGCGCCCTCACCGGCACCGCCGACACGTGGTGCATCGACGATACGCATCCTCATGGCGACCGGGCCAAGGTCAAGGGCTACAAGTACTCGTCAACGGGAGACGTCGCAGACGACAAAGTCGAAGAAGGCCAGTGCGTCACGCCTGAATAGCGTGGGGATACGCCGAAGGGCGCCGACGCTTTCCTTGTGAGAGCGTCGGCGCCCTTCGGCGTATTGCTTGAGTCGTCGTCGTAAAGAGACCTAGCGCACTGCCTTGGTGGCGGCGATCAGGTTCTCGAGGCTCGCGACAGTCTCGGCGTAGCCGCGGGTCTTGAGGCCACAGTCGGGGTTAACCCAGAGCTGCTGGCCGGGGATCGAGTCCTTGGCGAGCGTGAGCAGCTCCGTCATCTCCTCGGCCGAGGGAACGCGGGGGCTGTGGATGTCCCACACGCCGGGTCCGATCTGACGCTCGTAGCCGTGCGCCTTGATCGCGGGCAGGACCTCCATGCGCGAGCGGGCCGCCTCGATCGACGTGACGTCGGCATCCAGGCCGTCGATCGCGTGGATGATCTCGCCAAACTCGGAGTAGCACAGGTGCGTGTGCAGCTGGGTGTCGTCCGCGGCGCCGGCCGTGGCCAGCTTGAAGGAGTTGACGGACCAGTCGAGGTACGCGGCCTTGTCGGCATTGCGCAGGGGAAGGAGCTCGCGCAGCGCGGGCTCGTCCACCTGGATGATGCCGATGCCGGCCGCCTCGAGGTCCGCGATCTCCTGGCGGAGGGCAAGCGCGACCTGGTTGGCAGTGACGCCCAGGGGCTGGTCGTCACGAACGAACGACCACGCGAGGATCGTGACCGGGCCCGTGAGCATGCCCTTCACGGGCTTGGCCGAAAGCGACTGAGCGTATTCGGCCCAGCGCACCGTCATCGGCAGCGGGCGAGCGACGTCACCCCACAGGATCGACGGGCGCGTGCAGCGCGAACCGTACGACTGGACCCAGCCGTTTTTGGTGACGTCGAAGCCGTCGAGCAGCTCCGCAAAGTACTGCACCATGTCGTTGCGCTCGGCCTCGCCGTGGACCAGGACGTCCAGATCCAGGTCCTCCTGAAGCTTGATCACGGTGGCGATCTCGGCCTTCATCGCGGTCTCGTAGTCAGCGTCGCTCAGCTCGCCCTTGGCCCACGCGGCGCGAGCCTTGCGGATCTCGGGGGTCTGCGGGAAGGAGCCGATCGTGGTGGTCGTGAGCTCGGGGAGCTGGAAGCGCTCGGCCTGAGCGGCCACGCGGGCTGCGTACGAGGAACGGTTGAAGTCGGCGGGCGTGACGGCCGCGAGGGCGTCGCGCACGTCGGCGCGGTTGGTACCGGGGTGAGCCTTGCGCGACGCGAGGGCCGTGCGGGCCTCGGCCAGAGCGTCGGCCGCTGCGGCCTCGCCCTCGGTGAGCGCGGTGGCCAGCGCGGCGACCTCACTCACCTTCTCGTCGGCGAAGGCAAGCCAGCTGATGAGCTCGGCACCCAGGTGCTCCTCGCCCTTGAGGGTGTGAGGCACGTGGAACAGCGAGGTCGAGGTGGACACCGCGACGGTGGCGCCGAGGGCCTCAATGGCCTTAAGCGTCGCGAGGGCCTTGTCGAGGTCGGTGCGCCAGATGTTGTGGCCGTCGACCACGCCTGCGGCGACCGTCTTGCCGGTCAGGTGGGCGCCCACGGGAACATCGCCGCGCACCAGGTCGAGGCCGATTGCCTCGATGGGCGTCTCCGCGAGCACGGGGAGCGCGTCGCCGAGCGAGCCCATGGGGGCGGCCACGAGGATCTGTGGGCGGGCGGTCTGCTCGCCGAGCCACTGGTAGACGCGTGAAGCGTTGGCCAGGACCTCGGCGTGGTCGGCGTCGATGTCGGCCACCAGGATGGGCTCATCAATCTGGACCCACTCGGCACCGGCGGCCTTGAACGCGGCCAGGAGCTCCGCGTAGACGGGGATGAGGTCGTCGAGGTGGCTGATCGGGTCGTAGCCCGCAGGAGCGTCGTCGGAGGCCTTGGCAAGGTAGAGGAACGTCAGCGGGCCCGTGATGACGGGGCGCGTGATGTACCCGGCCTCCTTGGCCTCGATGAATTCGTCGACCCAGCGCGTGCTCGACAGCGCAAAGACGGTCTCGGGGCCGATCTCGGGGACCAGGTAGTGGTAGTTCGCGTCGAACCACTTGGTCATCTCGAGCGGGGCCTTGTCGCCCTCGCCGCGAGCGATGGTCGAGTAGGCCGCGAGGCTCACCGAACCGTCGGCGCCACACAGGTCTGTAAAGCGGCTGGGAATCGCGCCGAACGTCACGGCCGCGTCGAGCATGTGGTCGTAGAACGAGAAGTTGCTGGGGATGGCGCTCGTGGTGGCACCGAGGCCCAGGCCCGCGAGGCGCTCGCGCGTGACGGCGCGCAGGCCGGCCGCAGTGGCCTCAAGGTCGGACTCTGTCGAGGCGCCCTTCCAGAAGGATTCGAGGGCCTTCTTCAGCTCACGATTCGCGCCGATGCGCGGGTAGCCGAGGATGGTGCCGGTGGGAAAGGGAGCAGGCGTGACGTCAGACATAATTCCTCAAGGGGTGCGTGCGCGGCGGGCTCGCCATTGCGCTTGGCCGACGCGGGACACGCGCCGGGATAGCGCCGCACAGTCTATCCGTTGGGCCCGTGCGGAGCCAATGGGATTGTGCTAGACCTTTTCGATCAACTCGACAGGAACGGGCGCCTCGAGGGTGCGCGACACGGTGCATTCCTTGTCATGCGAGATCTTCAGCGCGCTCGCGATGCGCGCACGGGCCTTGTCGCCGGCGTCACCTTCGGGGAACGCGAGGTCGAAGAGGACCTTGATGTTCTCGAGGACGTTGCCCTCCTCGTCGTCGTGGACGTAGTCCGCGGTCGTGGTGACCTCGAAACTCTCTGGCTCCGCGCGGCGGGACGTCATGTGGTCCACATCGATGCTTGAGCAGCCGGCGACTGCGGCGAGCAGCAGCTCGACGGGGCTCAGGATGCCTTCGCCGCTCCCAAACTGAAGGGTCGCGCCTGCCGCATTGGTGGCTGTGTAGACGCCAAGCGAGTCGCGGGTGAGGGTTACGGAACGGGGAGTCACTGTACGGGCCATAGGTCCATGGTGCCATGGCCTCGCGTTCGTGCCGATCGCGCCGGAATTCGGGTCGGCGGCGGTCGCGCCTAGGTGCCGTGCTCAGGCCACGGGTTCAGGCCACGGACTCACACTTCAGGCCCCGCGCAGCCCCAGGGCGTTTACCAACGCGAGCGCGGCGTCGTGCTTGTTGAATGTGATGATGTGAATGCCCGGCGCGCCGGCGTCGAGCAAGTCCGCCGACAGTCGTGCCGCGTGTGAGACCCCGGCGGCAAGCGCCGCGGCATCGTCTTCGGCGGACTCGAGTGCGGCGATCAGTTCCCCAGGCGTCTGCACTCCCGTGAGTTCCGCGGCGCGCGTGGCGCGTCTGGCAGAGACGAGCGGCATGACCTCGGGCACGATCGGCAGCCCGATGCCCTGCGCGGCCGCGTCGGCGACCAAGGCAGAAAAGTGGGGCACCTCATAAAAGACCTGAGTAATCGCGAAATCCGCGCCGGCCTCTTGCTTGGCCTTGAGGACGTCGAGGCCCTGCTGCCGCCAACGCTCGATCGCGTGCTGCGCGGGGAAGGCCGTGACGCCGATGCTGATGTCGGCTCCGTATGCCGCCGCGACCGTGCGGAGCAGCTCCACGAGCTCGGAGGCATAGAGCAGCCCGTCGGGGTGGGGGCGCCAGTCGGCCTGGCCCTGCGGCGGATCGCCACGCAGCGCGAGAAAGTCGCGGACGCCCTCGTCAAGGTAGGTCTCGATCACGGCGGTGAGGTCCGCGCGGGACTGGTTCACGCACGTCAGGTGCGCGAGCGGTGGCACCGCATGGGCCTCCGCGAGGCGCTGCACGACGTCGCGGCTGGTCCCCTGCGTTGACCCCGAGGCGCCGTACGTAATCGACATGAAGTCGGGGTGAGTGCTTGCGAGCATGGCCATCGTCGCGGGGAGTGCCGCCTGCGCACCGGGAGTGCGCGGTGGAAACAGCTCGTACGAGAGCGTCGGCCTATCGGCGGCGAGGAGATCACGAATGGTCATGGCGTTGGCAACATTACGCGTCCAACGGGTGGACCGGCTAGTCCAGCATGTGGACAGGCGTCCTTGCCGGCCGAGCGCGGGTCCCCCTCCCCTCGTCTCCTTGGGCCTGTCGTCCCCAGCCCGCTGCCCCCGTCCTTCTGCCCTCCACAGCGCCGACGCTTGGGTTGCGTCCGCCCCTCGCGTCACACTGGGGACATGATCACCGAGCCCAATGACCTCGTCCGCTGCTTTGGAAATGGCGATCCCCTCTATGAGGAGTACCACGACCACGAGTGGGGGCTTCCGGTGCACGGCGACGCGGCGCTGCTCGAGCGCATCGTGCTCGAGGGCGCGCAATCGGGGCTGTCGTGGATCACGATCCTCCGCAAGCGCGACAACTATCGCGAGGCGTTTGCGGACTTCGATCCGGCTGCTGTCGCGGCCTTTGGGGACGACGACATCGAGCGGCTCCTGGCCGATGCCGGCATCGTGCGCAATCGGCTCAAGATCAATTCGGCCATCACAAATGCCCGCGCGGTCGTGGCTCTCCAGGAGGCGGGAGAGTCTCTCGAGGAGCTGTTCTGGTCGTTTGCGCCCGAGGTCCGCGTGAACCGCGCCTCCGTGTGGACCGATATCCCCGCGTCAACGCCCGAATCGATCGCTCTGGCCAAGGCACTCAAGAAGGTCGGGTTCGTGTTCGTGGGCCCCACCACGATGTACGCGGCGATGCAGGCGTGCGGGCTCGTGGACGACCACCTCAACGGGTGCGTGGCGGCGCGCTAGAGGATGGAAACGGGCTAGCAGGTCCCGCGCTTGTGCAGCGCTATCGCCTGATCGAGAAGCGCCTCGACGATTCGTTCGTCGGCCGGGAGCCACGGCACGCCCTCGCGCCATGAACCGGGCTCGAGCCATTTAAGTTGATCGTGATCTTCGAGCGGCTCGGGCTGCGCCGACCCTGGCGCCAACTCGCACCAGAACACGCGCATGACGAAGCGCACGGGATACGGCTCGGCACCCGGCCCTGGAACGGACCACGGCGCCCTGATCTCCCACACCTTGTCGCCCGTGACCTCGGAGACGTCGGGCCCCACGAGCTCGTCGCCAAGGGTCACGTGGACGCCGAGCTCCTCGTGAAGCTCGCGACGCAGCCCTTCGACAACCGTCTCGCCGGTTTCCACCTTGCCTCCGGCAAACTCCCACAAGCCACGGGCCCACACGGGCTCGGTGCGGCGTGCGGCGAGCAGCAGCCGGGGCTCGACCAAGGCATCGGTGATCGCACCGGCCACGATGAGCAACTCACCAGCCGCGCCGGCAATGGGCGCGGCGTCGGTCACGCGAGGTGTTCCGCGTACGCCTCGGCGTCGAGCAGAACAGCCTCTTCGCTCACTTCGACCTTGAAGATCCAGCCCGACTCATAGGGCTCGGTGTTGATCGCGCCGGGGCCGTGGCGCAGGGCCTCGTTGACGGCCGTCACCTCGCCCGTCACGGGCGAGTACAGCTCGCTCACGGCCTTGGAGGACTCGAGCTCGCCACACACCCCGCCGGCCTTCACGGTGTCACCCACGGACGGCAGTTCAACGTAGACGACGTCACCGAGAGCGTTTGCCGCGTGTTCGGTAATGCCAATGGTCACGACCGAACCGGGCTCAGCGTCGCCGCCCACCCACTCGTGTTCGGTTGTGTACAAGAGGTCTGCGGGGACCGAAGGCATGACGCACCCTTTCAAGCGTTGTGGATAGAACTTTGCGTCGCTATGAGGCTCGCGAGTACAACGGTAGTGCTGTCACGGTCATAGTTTCACGTCGACCGCGCACATCGATATCAAGAGCCGTGCCGACGGCAGCGGCTGACGGATGCACCATCGCCATCGCGACCGGCACACCCAACGTGGGCGAGGGTGCGCCCGACGAGACGATGCCCACCTGACGTTCACCCATCCATACCGCGAAACCGGCGCGCGCAGCGCGACCTGGCGAGCCGACGAGCCCCACCAGGATGCGAGACTCCTCAGGCGCCGACACCGGGTCGGCTTGGGTAGCGGCGGCGCGCTCCTTGGCAGCGGCAAGCGCTTCACGGCCCACAAAGTCGCCGCGGTCGACGGGCTCGGCGGACATCGCGACGGCACCCTCGATACCGGGGCGATTGAGGACGCGAGCCGCGCCGGTCTGCACCACCCAGCCGAGGCCAGCATCGTAGGGCGTGGTCGCGAGCGTCAGTTCGTGGCCGTAAAGCGGCATGCCCGCCTCAAGGCGGAGGGTGTCGCGCGCAGAAAGTCCACAGGGAATGAGACCAGCGGGCGTTCCGAGTTCGAGCGCGAGCCTCCACACCTCGACGGCATCAGCGGCAACGACAAAGATCTCGAAGCCGTCCTCGCCCGTGTAACCGGTGCGGGCCACCATCGCGTGGATGTCGCCCTTAAGCAGCACCGTGCACCACGTGTAGTTCTTCAGCATGGCCACATCGTCAGCGCCCGAGGCGCACATCGCACCCACGATGCCCACGGCCTTGGGGCCTTGGACGGCGATGAGGGAGACATCAGAGGTGATGTTCTCGACGGTGGCATCAAACGAGACGAACCGCTCGGCAAGCACCGCGGTCACGGTCTCGACGTTGGAGGCATTGGCGACGATCAGGAAGTGGTCCCAGTCGCGGCGGTAGACGATGAGGTCGTCGATCACTCCGCCGCCGGGGGTGCACAGATGCGTGTACTTGGCGCGACCAATCTGCAGTCGCTCCATGCCCGACACCACCGCAGCATCGAGACCGGCCGCTGCGTCGGCCCCACGGATCACGATCTCGCCCATATGAGAGATATCAAAGAGGCCTGCCGCCGTGCGCACCGCAAGGTGCTCGGCCACGTCTCCCACATAGCGGACAGGCATGTCCCAGCCAGCAAAATCAACCAGGGTGGCGCCGAGCGCAACGTGCTCGTCGTGAAGCGGGGAGCGAGTCATACGGCTAGCGTAACTGCGCGCACACGGGACGATTGATCCAGGTACTCGCCGGTCATGGCCTCGGCTAGTCCTCGAAGTCCTCGGGCGGGGGGCACGAACAGACGAGGTGCCTATCGCCATACGCGTTGTCGATACGGAGCACGGGCGGGAAGTACTTGTCGCGCCTCAGGCCGCCCACAGGGAAGGCGGCACTCTCACGCGAGTACTTGCGGTCCCACGCGTCCGCGACCAAGGACTCTGCCGTATGCGGGGCGTGCCGCAGCGCGGTCTCCGCGGCCGCGATTTCGCCACGCTCGACGGCCGCGATTTCTTCGCGGATCGCGATCATCGCGTCGATAAAGCGATCGAGTTCCGCGAGGTCCTCCGACTCGGTGGGCTCGACCATGAGCGTGCCCGCGACGGGCCACGACATCGTCGGCGCGTGGATCCCGTAGTCGATAAGCCGCTTTGCGACGTCCTCGGCCGTAATTCCGGTGGCCTTGGTGAGGTCACGCAGGTCGAGGATGCACTCGTGTGCGACCAAGCCGTTCGCGCCCACGTACAGCACGGGGAAGTAGTCGCGCAGGCGGGCGGCAACGTAGTTCGCCGCGAGCACCGCAGCCTGAGTCGCGGCCTGCAGGCCATCGGGACCAAGCATCGCGATATACGCCCACGCGATCGGCAGAATCCCTGCCGAACCGTACGGCGCGCCGCTCACGGCCGCGCCCTCACGCTCAAGGTCCCGCGGACGCTGGATACCCTGGCGAACGCGAGGCAGGAACGGAACGAGGTGCTCGGCCACGGCCACGGGGCCTACACCGGGGCCGCCTCCGCCATGCGGGATCGCAAACGTCTTGTGCAAGTTGAGGTGCGACACGTCGCCGCCGAAGTGACCGGGCTTGGCCAGGCCGACGAGCGCGTTCAGGTTTGCTCCGTCGATGTAGACCTGAGCACCAGCTTCGTGAACAGCCGCGCAGACCTCGCCCACATGCGCCTCATACACGCCGTGCGTCGAGGGGTACGTGATCATGATGGCCGCGACGGCACCCTCGTGCTTGGCCAGCTTGGCCTTGAGGTCTGCCAGGTCGATCTCACCACTGTCGTTCGTCGCGACGACGACCACGCGCATCCCGGCCAAAACCGACGACGCCGCATTCGTACCGTGTGCCGATGCGGGGATGAGGCAGATGTTGCGGCCAGTTTCCCCACGGCTCAGGTGATAGTTGCGAATCGCGAGCAGTCCCGCATATTCGCCGCGCGAGCCCGCGTTCGGCTGGACCGACACGGCCGCGTACCCCGTGATCTCGGCAAGCCAGTCCTCGAGCTGCTCGATCATGTGGCGGTAGCCGGCCGTCTGCTCGGCGGGAGCGAACGGGTGGATATTGGCGAAGCCTGGCCACAGGATCGGCTCGAGTCCGGCCGCGGCGTTGAGCTTCATGGTGCATGAGCCCAACGGAATCATGGTGCGGTCGAGGGCGAGATCACGGTCCGCGAGGCGACGCATGTAACGCGTGAGCGACGCCTCCGAGTGGTGCGAGTTGAAGACCTCGTGCGTGAGATAGGCCGAGGTACGACGCAGCGGGCGGGGAATCGCGACGCGCGGCGCCGTATACACGGGGTGACGCTTCGCGGCGATGATCGCCTCGACCACCTTGTCGAGCGTGTCGAGGTGGGTCTTCTCGTCACATGCGATCGCGACGCGGTCGTCGTCCACCTTGCGGATGTTGATGCCCGAAGCGGCCGCGCGCGACACGACGGACTCGGCACCGCCAGGAACGGTGATGATCAGGGTGTCGAAGAACGCCTCATGCGTGGGCTGCACTCCCATGGCGGTCAGCGCGTCGTACAGCGTGACCGCGCTCGAGTGAATCTGCGCCGCAATATCGCGCAGGCCATCGGGCCCGTGATAGACGGCGTACATCGAGGCGACCACCGCCAGAAGCGACTGTGCGGTGCAGATGTTTGACGTGGCCTTCTCGCGGCGAATGTGCTGCTCACGCGTCTGCAGGGCAAGGCGATACGCGGGCTTACCTGCGGCGTCGACGGAGACACCGACAATCCGGCCAGGAACCTGACGCTCAAGGCCCTCGCGCACGGCCATGAAGGCGGCGTGCGGCCCACCGTAGAAGAGCGGGACGCCAAATCGCTGCGAGGAACCCACCGCGATGTCGGCGCCGACCTCTCCTGGAGGAGTAATGAGCGTGAGCGACAACAGATCGCAGGCCACGGTGACGAGCGCCCCCGCGGCGTGGGCTGCGTCGATCAAGGGCGAGAGGTCGCGGAGCACGCCGGACATGCCGGGGTTCTGAATGACAAGGCCGATCACGTCGGCGCCTGGCGCCCAGCCCTCGCTGAGGTCTTCAACGCGGACGTCAATTCCGACCGCCTCGCATTGGGCGAGGACCACCTCGATGGTCTGGGGAACGCATTCGGCGTCGAGGACAACGACTCCCGAGTCGGCGGTCGCGCGCGCCATGAGCAGCACGGCCTCGCCCACCGCGGTCGACTCGTCAAGGAGCGACGCGTTTGCCACGGGAAGAGCTGTCAGGTCGCTCACCATGGTCTGGAAGTTGAGAAGCGCTTCAAGCCGCCCCTGGGAGATCTCGGCCTGATACGGCGTATACGCCGAGTACCACGCGGGGTTGGCGAGGATGCCGCGACGAATCGCTGCGGGCGTCACGGTGTCGTAGTAGCCCTGGCCGATCATCTGCACGGCCTGCACGTTCGCGTCGGCGAAGCGTTCGAGCCTCGTGAGCGCCTCGGGCTCGCTCATCGCCTCGGGCAGGACGAGCACATCGTCCTGGCGGATCGACTCGGGAACCGCGTCATCAATCAGCGCCTCGATAGAGGCGTATCCCACGGCGTGCAGCATCGTGTTGATGGCGTCGTCGTCTGGTCCAATGTGGCGCTCGGCGAAGGTTGTCACGTGCCCATTCTGTCTTACGAAGTGATGCGGCGGTAGGGATGAGGCTACGACGTGGGATATCTCGCGCCGCGCCATTGACGCGCCAACGAGCGCCGACGACTCATACGTCGGCGCTCGTGAGCGTCAGGAGTTGTCGATCGTCTCGGCGCCAGCGGCGTCGGACTTGATGCGGTCGATCGCGTTGACCGCGGAAGCCTTCTGCTTGTAGCCCTGACTCGAGGCCAGGACGTTGCCATTCGTGGCGGTAATCCTGAACCGGAAATCGCCGGCCTTGTCCTTATAGATCTCGAAGTGCACCTCAAGCTCCTTTGCGTTTGTGCGAGAAACGTGGCACTTATCATCCTAGGCACTCGATGGCCACGCCGTCACGGTCGTCCCGGCGTGGCTAGACGCGATGCCCGGATCCTCGAGGGATCCGGGCATCGCGCGTGTGGTGATGTGTCGCCTAGGCCTCTACGGCCCTAGAAGGGGATCCTGCACGGCGCACCGTGGTGCTGCGAGTGACCCGAGGAATGGCCGCTGCCATTGCCACCCCAGCTCCAGTGCCCGTTGCCGCCCCAGTTCCAATTCCCGTGACCATTGCCGTGGCCGTTGCCATTTCCATGACCGTTGCCCGGGTTGTCCTTCTTGGCCACCGTCACGTCGATCGACACGACCGTTCCGGTCGTGTCTCCCGTGATGGCGAGCGTGGTCGCTCCCTTGGCCGAGGCCGGGACAGTGAACGAGACCTGCGCGGTGCCCTGCTCGTCATACGTGTCCGTCGGGAGCGTGTTGGTCACGTCATAGCGGCCCACCTTCTTGCCGTCGAGCGTGACCGTGACCTTGCTGTCAAGCAGGTCGTTGAGGCCCGTCATCATGAGCGAGCTCACGTCGAACGTCACCGTGTCGCCTACCTTCAGCGCGCGGTCGTCAAGACCCGTGATGCCTACGGCGTGCTGGCTCCAGTCGACCGGAAGCGTGCCATTCGCTGCAAGGTAGTCCACCTGGGCGTTGAGGTCGATCCGCCCTGAGTCCGCCTTATTCGTGCCCGAGGCGAAGGTGGTGAAGTTGTCTCCACCGGCGGCGAGGAACGAGTTGACGACCACGTTGAGCACGTCATCATCGGCAATCAACGCGCCGTTAAGGCGCATATCCGTGATGCGGCTCCCGGCTACGGCCGCGGGGTCATACGTGTACGTGAATCCGGTCGAGGTTCCGAGCCTGAGGAACGGACGCGACGAGCCAGCCGGCTGCCACTGTTCCTCAAGCACGGATCGAATCTGGGCTCCCGTGAGGTCCATCGTGACCAACGTATTGGCGAACGGCTGAACCAACGCAGCCTGTGCGTACGTCACGTCGGACGGGTAGAGCGACGGGTCTCCGGCTGCGGCGCCCAGCAGGTCGGCGCGCAGGCCACCTGGATTCATGAACGCAATCTGGGCACCCAATTCTGCAGTGGACCAGAGCTGAATATTCGCCACCACGTTTCCCAGCGTCGACTCGGCACCTCGCGTTGATCCGGGAGCACCCGTGGCCGTGCGGGCCCGGTACATCGGCCCCTCGATCTGTCCAAGCACCGCGGCGCCCAGCACATCCGACTCGGCCACGGCCGCGGCCACGATGGCTTCGATCTCCGTGTTCGCCGGGAACGCGTTGTAGAGGTTGACGGTGCTCGTGTCGACACCCGTGAGGTCACCCGCCGCGTCGAACGTGAACAAGAGCCTGTCCATATACATGCCGTATTGACCCGCAGAGACGACGGGACGCTCAGTCACCGCACGCCCCTCGGCGGCCCACTCGGGCACCGGCACCTTGTGGTCATACGCAAGGTGGGTGTGACCCGAAATCACCGCGTCGATGTCTGGCGAGAGGTTCGCGAGCATCTGGCCAAAGTCGTTCGAGGTGTCTACCGCGTCGGCATAAGCCGTCGTGGGTGCTCCCTCATGCACCAGAAGGACGATGAGGTCCGCCCCAGCTGCCTCGAGCGCGGCAGCGGACCGGTTGGCTGCGACGGACTCCTCCTCGAAGGAGAGGCCTGCCACGCCTGCGGGCGAGACGAGCGAAGGAGTCTCATTGGTGACCGCACCGATGAACCCCACCTCGATGTCGCCGTAAGAGACGGTCCACGTCTCCGGGAGAGCGGCGTCTCCCGTGTCCAAATACCTGACGTTGGCACCCAGGTACTGCCACGTGGCGCCGCCATACGGGTTGGTCACCGGGTCATAGGGGGCCATCACGCGTTGCGTGAGGTCGTCGTAGCCCTGATCGAACTCGTGGTTGCCCACCGCGGATACGTCGAGGCCCATGGCGTTGAGCGCATCGATCGTCGGCTTGTCCTGTGCCACAAAGCTCTCGAAGGTCGAGGCGCCGATCAGGTCGCCCGCCGCCGCAAACACGGTGTTGGGGTACTCGGCTCGGAGCGCGTCAACCGCTCCCCCGAGGACCGCGGCGCCCGCATTGCCTGAGAAGGCATCGGGAAGCAAGCGGCCGTGGAAGTCATTGATGCCCAACACCTGAACCGTGGTGGTGTCAGGTGCGGGTTCTACGGCACTTGCCGGCATGGATACCAAGGCGAACGCGGAGGCGACGGCTGCCACCGCGAGGGCCCTGATGGGAACGTTCTTCACGAGGTACACAGGGATTACCTTTCGTCGGGTATAGCGCATATAGGTCTTTTGTCCCGCTTACGGATGTCTCCGACGCTAGCGGACCACGCCTGATCCCGCCATGGGAAGCGCGAATGGACACACGACGCTCAACGGAACGTCATGTACACGTCACCTACGAACGAGAACCGAGCGCGAAACACCTCGACACGCACGCTCCACCGGACTACGGTTCGAGACCATGGAGTTCTCTCTGGCGATCGTTGTGGGCGCCATGACCGGCTACGGCGCGGCGAAGGCACTCACGTCACTTCGCGGCACGTGGTGGCTCAGCATTCCCATGGGCGCCCTTGGCGGCGTGATCGGGCAGGCCCTCTGGGCCGGGTCTCTCGCCTCGTCCTTGCAGGACTCCACGATGGCGGCCGCCGCCGTCTCTGCCGCGATCGGCGGCGCTGCGCTGAGCCTCGTCGCGGCGATCGTCCGCAGGCTCTTGACGCAGCGCCCCCACTAGCAACTCGTCGACGACTAGTCCGCGACTATCATTGGCGCAGTCGAAAGGTTGCCGTGAAACTCATCATTCAGATCCCTTGCCTCAATGAGGAGGAGACTCTCGCCTCCGTTCTCGACTCGATTCCCTCTCATATCGAGGGAATCGACCAGATTGAGATCCTCGTCATTGACGACGGATCCACCGACCGTACCGTCGAGGTCGCCCGCGAACACGGCGTCCATCACGTCATCTCGCACACCGCACGCATGGGCCTTGCGCGGTCGTTCCGTGACGGCGTCGACTACGCGATGTCCCACGGCGCGGACATCGTGGTCAATACCGATGGCGACAACCAGTACCCCCAGGCTCGCATCGGCGACCTCGTTGCCCCGATCCTCGCGGGTTCGGCCGACATCGTCATCGGCGATCGCCAGACGCACACGATCGCGCACTTTTCCGTCTTCAAGAAGACGATGCAGCGCTTCGGATCGTGGGTAGTGAATAAGGCCGCGGGCACCGAACTTCCCGACGCCGCGTCGGGCTTCCGCGCCTATTCGCGATACGCCCTGTATCGACTCAACGTCGTGACGCAGTTCAGCTACACGATGGAGACCATCATCCAGGCGGGCAACAAGTCGCTCGCGATCGCCTCGGTCGAGATCGACACGAACGCGAAGACGCGCGAGTCTCGGCTGTTCAACAGCATGTTTGAGCACATGATCAAGTCCGGTCAAGCGATCATGCGTTCGTACGTCATGTACAGGCCGTGGTCGATATTCGCGGCGTTGGGTACCTTCCTGGGCGTGCTGGGAGTCATCCCGTTCGTGCGCTACGCGATCCTGCTCATTGACGGCGACAAGGGGAACCACTATCAGTCGCTGATGCTGGGAACCCTGCTGCTTATTGGCGCGGCGCTTTCACTCGCCCTTGGTGTGTTGTCCGACCTCTCCAAGACCAACCGCATCCTGAGCGAGGACCAGCTCTATCGCCTCAAGGAGCAGGCGTATGGTCCGGCGCATCCCGCCGCGACCGCCGCGCGAGAGCGCCGAACCCTAGGCCGATAGCGTCGGCGAGGGTCATCGCGAAGCGGCTCAGAAGCGCGAACGCGAACGCCTGCGGCTGGGTCACGACGGCACCAAGGAGAACGTACAGGGCGCCCTCTCGGAAGACGGCGCCCGCTGGCGCGAATACCGCCACGAAGCCCACGAGCCACGCGAGAGCGAAGGCTCCCGTGGCCAGGCCGTAGGTCGCGTCGTCACCGCCCAGCGCCGTGAGCAACACCCACGCCTGTGCGCCGAGCGCAGCCCAGTTGAGCGCAGACCACGCGGCCGATGCCGCGAGCGCCTTGCCGCCGATGCGGGGGACCTCACCTTCGCGCCTGAGCAGCATGAGCGCGAACTTCAGGAGCCTTGTCAGTACGGGAGGAAGGAGCGTGAGCGCGAGCGCCAGCGCCAGGAGGATCGCCCACCAGTACCTGAGGACCGAGCCCGACGAGAATACGGCGAGGGCCACGGCTCCCACCACGCCTGCCATGACCACCCCGACGGCCATCGCCACGAGCGAGCCGACGGTGGCACGCGCGCGAGTGACGCCGTGCGCGCGGGCAAATTCGGCCTGAGCCACGACGGGCCACACAGCGCCGGGGACATACTTGCCGGCCTGAGATACCAAGAACACGCCCGAGGCCTCGCGCAGCGGCGCGGTGAGGCCCACCGATGTCATCACGGTGCGCCACGACAGAGTGTTAAACGCGAGCGCGAGCAGTGCGAGCGCGGTGGCGATCGCGACCCGCGCCCAGCCCACCTGAGCGACGGAGTCGGAAACCTTGGCCCACTGGGACGTGACCGCCCACCCGATGACGCCCACGGCGACCGCGAAGAGCCCCCATCGCACCACGGGTCCGAGCTTGGCCTTGCTCATCGCACGACCGCCACGGAGCGGTCCGTCATCGAGACGCCCTCCATGCCCACATGCGAGCCACGCCGTCGTTCAACGACACCGCCGGGCTCCATCCAAGGGAGTCGCGCCCGAGCCTGATGTCGAGCGTCGAATGCGCGGTATCGGTCGCACGCGGAGGGTGGCGCACGGTATCGAAGCGCGCGGGCGCTACGGCAAATTCGAGCGCCTCCAGCAGTTCATCCAACGTGGTGGGAATCCCCGTGCCCACGTTCACTATGGGCGGCGGGGAATCTGCGCGGTGCGCGGCGACGACGGCCGAGGCGATGTCGTCGACGTAGACGTAGTCCCTCGTGGCATCGGCGTCCCCATAGAGGTGCACTTCACCTCCGCCCAAGACCGCTTCCATCCAATGCGCAAGGACACCCTGGCCGGGCGCCGGGCGCTGGCCGGGTCCATAGGCGTTGGCGATTCGAAGGGACACAGACTCAATGCCGCTCGCCCCGAGCTGAGCCTCAATCGCGAGTTTGGCCTCGCCGTAGGCGTTCACGGGATGCGCGTCGAACGTCTCCGCAAAGGGCGGCGTCGAGGGCGGGCCGTACACGGTCCCTCCGGACGAGAACGTGATGACTCGGGGGGGCTTTGCCCATGACGAGAACTGCGTGAGCGCCTGCGCGAGGTCGGCGCGATCCTGCTCAACGAGTTCTGGATTCTCGGCTGCCAGGCGCGGGTTAATGCGTGACGCGCACCAGACGACGGTGCTCGCGGTCAGGGCAGCTGGGTCGATCTCCCCGGCGACAAACAGGGGGTTGTCGAGCGTATAACCGACCGGCGTACACCCCTCGGCCTCGAGCGCGCTCATAACAGACGTGCCGAGAAAACCTGCGGCTCCGACGACGACAACCTCGTACACTTAGTGCTCCCTCAAGTCTCTGACGGTGGACAAGCCTATGACGTCCCAAGCCTCGACCCCTGCGTTGCTCATCCTCGCGTCCACATTTCCGGCGCGTGAGGGCGATGGTACGCCCTCGTTTGTGCGTGACCTGGCTGTGGGTTTGGCCGATCGTTTCGCTCCTGTCGTACTGGTCCCCGCAGTGCCTGGCGGCGCAGCCTCAGAGGAGGGCGATGGGATTCGCGTGCGTCGCTATCGGTTCTTCCCGCGCCGCTGGGAGGATCTCGCCGACGGCGCGATCCTCGAGAACGTGCGCTCGCGCAAGTCGCGGCTGCTGCAAGTGCCGTTCCTCATGGCCGCACAGTTCTTCGCGGTACGCCGGACGGTGCGCCGCGAGCGCCCTGCGGTGCTACACGCGCACTGGATCATTCCCCAGGGCCTGGTCGCCCGATGGGCCGCTCCCCGCGTGCCGCTCGTGGTCACGACTCTGGGCGGCGATCTCTACGCACTAGGTGACCCCGTGTCGCGAGCACTCAAGCGCAGCGTTCTCAAGCGAGCCAAGGCCGTCACGGTGATGAACGCGGACATGCGCGAACGAGCCATCGCGCTAGGAGCCAATCCCGACACCACGCACGTGATGCCCATGGGAGCGCAGGTCGCCCAATTCGCCGATGCCGCGGACGGGCGCTTGACGCGCGTGGCCGAGGACGGCGCGCCCGTGCGGTTCCTCGCGGTGGGCCGGCTCGTGGAAAAGAAGGGCTTCCGACTCCTCCTCGAGGCGCTTTCGACGGTCGACCCGACCACGTGGCACCTCACGATCGTAGGCGACGGGCCCGAGCGTTCAACCCTTGAGGCCGCCGCCGCCAACCTCCCCGTCGCGTTCGCTGGACAGCTCACGCGCGAGGCCCTCACGCGCGCCGATGCCGAGGCCGACGTCGCGGTCTTCCCCTCGGTCCGCGCGGCGAGCGGCGACCAGGATGGCCTCCCTGTGGCTCTCCTCGAGGCTATGGCCTCGGGCTGCGCGGTGGTCGTCTCGGACCTTCCTGGATTGGACGAGGCCGTCGAGCCTGGGGTCTCTGGGCTGTCGGTGCCAAGCGGCGACGTGGCCGCGCTGCGCGAGGCCCTCACCACGATCATCGGCGATGGCGCCTTGCGCGCGGCTCTCGGCGCCGGAGCCGCCACCAAGGCACAACAGTTCGACGTCTCCGCGGTGGCCGATGGCTACGCGCGCGTGCTCGAGGCGGCGATCCAGTCGCCCAAGGGCCACTAACCCCCGCCGCGAACGGCCCGGCTAGCGCCCGAGGCGCTCGTACTTCATCTCGGTCTCGAGCTTCTTGGCGCGCCACCAGGTCTCGTTGTCGCGGTACCACGCGATGGTCGCGGCCAGGCCTGCGGCGAAGTCCTTGTACATGGGCTCCCAGCCCAGCTCGTCGCGCAGCTTGGTGGAGTCGATCGCGTAGCGCATGTCGTGGCCTGGGCGGTCGGACACATGGTCGTACGCGTCGGCGGGCTGACCCATCTGTTCCAGGATCATCTCGATGACGGACTTGTTGTCCATCTCGCCGTCGGCGCCGATGAGGTACGTCTCGCCCGCAACGCCCTTGTCGATGATGGTCCACACCGCGCGGTTGTGGTCGTCCACGTGGATCCAGTCGCGCACGTTCTCGCCCTTGCCGTACAGCTTGGGGCGAATACCGTCGAGCACGTTGGTGATTTGACGGGGGATGAACTTCTCGACGTGCTGCGCGGGGCCGTAGTTGTTCGAGCAGTTCGAGATGGTGGCCTCGATCTTGAACGAACGCACCCACGCGCGCACCAGCAGGTCAGACGCGGCCTTGGAGGAAGAGTACGGGGACGACGGGTTGTAAGGGGTCTCCGCGGTGAACTTCGCGGGGTCATCGAGCTCGAGGTCGCCATAGACCTCGTCCGTGCTGATGTGGTGCAGCTTCTTGCCGTGACGGCGCACCGCCTCGAGCAACTGATACGTGCCGATGATGTTGGTCTGAATGAAGGGCCACGGGTTGTCGAGCGAGTTGTCGTTGTGGCTCTCGGCGGCAAAGTGCACCACGAGGTCGTGAGCGGCCACCAGGTCGCTCACCAGTTCGGGCTCAGCGATATCGCCCTTGACGAGCACCACGCGCGGGTCGTCGGGAAGCGAGGCCTCGTTACCCGCGTACGTGAGCGCGTCCAACACCGTCATCTCGACGTCGGGACGCTCCTCGAGCGTCAGGCGCACAAAGTTGGAGCCAATGAATCCAGCACCGCCGGTGACCAAAACCTTCATCACAGCCCTCTTCCCACCACTAGACACGAACCCGCGCACGCGAGGTCGCTGGCAATCCTACGCGAGGGCCCTCAAAGAGCGCCGACGCGAACTACAACGATGCGATCAGCGCCGCCACGGCATCGGCCGTAGGGAGCAGGCCTGCATCACGTGCCTCGGCAAGCGTGGGCGCGGCCTGGTCCTTCGCGGACAGCTTGAACGTCAGCGGCGTGCCGTCGCGGCCTGTGGTGGGCCAGTCGATACCAATCGCGGGGTCGAGTGGGCTCACCTCGTGCTCACGGCCTGGCGTATAGGGCGTGGAACACAGGTACATGACGGTCGAGTCGTCCTCAAGCGAGAGGAACGCGTGCCCGAGGCCTTCAGACAGGTAGATGCCCTTGCGATCAACAGTATCCAGCAGGACCGCATCCCACTTCCCGAAGGTGGGCGATCCCACGCGGATGTCAACGACCACGTCAAGCACCGCACCCTTCGCACAGGTCACGTACTTGGCCTGGCTGGGAGGCACGTCGGAGAAGTGAATACCCCGCAGCACTCCGGCGGCGGAGACCGAGCAGTTCACCTGCGCGAGCGAGAAATCGTGACCCACCGCTGCCGCGAACGTCGAGTCCTTGAAGACCTCCAGGAACACACCCCTGTCATCACCAAAGTGCTTGGTAGTGATCTCCCAAGCACCGGGAACTGACAATTCTCGAAACTCCACTGGTCCTCCTTTTTCGTGACCAGCCTAGTAGCGCGGCTAGCCTATGCATGTGAACCTCACTGAATCCCGCATCCTCATCACCGGCGCAAACGGCATGCTCGCGGCCGACGTGATCGACGCCCTCCGCTCAGCAGGGGCCGTGCACCTCACGCTGACCGATCGCGACGAGCTCGATATCCTCGACGCTGAAGCGGTCAACACGGCCGTCGCGGTCGCGGACCTTGTCATCAACTGCGCGGCGTACACCGCTGTCGATCCCGCCGAGGAGAACGAGGACCTCGCGTTCGCGATCAACGCGACCGGTCCCGCCAACCTCGCTGCGGCATGCGCCGCATCGGGCTCCCACCTGGTGCACATCAGCACCGACTACGTCTTCGCGGGCGATGCCACCGAGCCCTACGCCGAGGACGCGCCCATGGCACCCCAGGGCGCGTACGGGCGCACCAAGGCCGCGGGCGAGACGGCGGTGCGCGACAGCGGCGCCGACGCCCTGATCCTGCGTACCGCGTACCTCTACGGCCGGGGCGGGCCGTGCTTCCCCAAGACAATCGCCAAGGCGGGCAAGGCCCGCGGCGCCCTCACGGTCGTCGATGACCAGATCGGCCAGCCCACGTGGACGCGCGATGTCGCGGCCTTCATACTTCGCCTGCTTGAGGCCGACGCCCCCGCGGGCACGTATCACGCGACCTCGGCTGGGCAGTGCTCGTGGTTCGACTTTGCCCGCGAGATCGTCGCCTCCGCGGGGCTTGGCGACATCGTCTCGCCCACCGACTCGAGCTCCTACGCGGCCAAGGCCCCCCGGCCCGCATGGTCAGTGCTCGGTCACGCCGGGAACGAGAGCATCGGCGTCGAGGGGCTAGGAGACTGGCGTGAGCGCTGGCTCAAGGCAGCACCCGAGGTCCTCGCAGGTGTGCTCGACTAGCCTGCCGCAAAGGTACCTCTAGCCCTCGTCGAGCACCTTTAGCAGGTACTGGCCGTAGCCGGACTTGGTGATCTTCTCGGCGCGTACGCGCAGCTCGTCATCGCTCAGGAAGCCGCGGCGCCATGCCACCTCTTCGGGCGAACCAATGCTCTGGCCCTGGCGGTGCGAGACCGTCTGCACAAACTGCGACGCCTCGATGAGCGAGTCGAAAGTTCCGGTATCGAGCCATGCGGTGCCTCGCGGCAGGACGCCCACCTGGAGCTTGCCCGCCTCGAGGTAGATGCGGTTGACGTCGGTGATCTCGTATTCGCCGCGAGCGGAGGGCTTGAGGTCGCGCGCGATCTCGATCACGTCGTTGTCGTAGAAATACAGGCCTGGAACCGCGTAATTCGACTTCGGCTCCGCAGGCTTCTCTTCGAGTGAGACGGCCCTGCCACTCGCGTCGAACTCGACCACGCCGTACGACGTCGGGTCGGCCACGCGGTACGCAAACACGGCCGCGCCGTCGACATCGGAAAAACTCTCGAGCTGCGTTCCCAGGCCGGGGCCGTAGAAGATGTTGTCTCCCAGCACGAGCGCGGCCTTCTCGGACCCCACGTGGTCGGCACCGATGACGAACGCCTGCGCGAGCCCGTTGGGCTCCGCCTGCTGGGCGTAGGTGATCGAGATGCCAAACTGCGAGCCATCCCCTAGGAGGCGCTCAAACTGCTCGGCATCGTGAGGGGTCGTGATGACCAGGACGTCCCTGATGCCCGCCAGGATCAGCGTCGACAAGGGGTAATAGATCATCGGCTTGTCGTACACAGGGACGAGCTGCTTGCTCACGCCGATGGTGATGGGATGAAGTCGGGTGCCGGATCCGCCGGCCAGGATGATTCCACGCATGGGGACTAGTGTGCCCGGTTTGCCAGCTCCTTGCGAGCGGCGGCCACTTCTGCCCGTTGTCGCATCCCGAGCCCGGCCGCAACGGCCACCCTCACCGGGGCCTGCCACCAACGCGGATACACACGCCCGACGTAGCGTCGCGCCGACGCGTGGTGAGCCTCAAGCATCGGCGCTGGGTCCGAACGGTAGCTGTGCCCGCCCAGGTGCGTGACGGAGGTTCGCGGGGTCCACACGCTTCGGAACCCGGCGTTGGCCAGGCTGCGACCCAGGTCGACATCCTCGAAGAACATGAAGTAGTCCTCGTCGAATCCGCCCACCGCGTCCCACGCAGCGCGACGCACCAGCAGGCATGAGCCGGAAAGCCAGCCGGCCTCCACCTCGCCTCCGTGGGCGTCCAGCTTGAGCCGGTAGCGTTTGCTCCAGGGATTCCCTGGCCACGCCTTGCCGAACAGTGCGTGCCCCGTGCCGAGCATGAGCGTGGGAAGCGGACGCGCCGATGGGTATGTCGTGCCATCAACTTCACACACGCGCGGGCCCACCGCACCGATGCTCGGGTCGGACTCTCCCACTGCCACCAGGGCCGCGACCGCCCCTGGATCAAGCACAATGTCGGCGTTGGAGATCAGGATCCAGTCGGCGTGCCCCTGGGCGGCGCCCAGATTCGCGCCCGCCCCATACCCGCCGTTGCGCTCCGCCGCCACAAAGCTCACGCGGGCTTGGGACGCCGCGGCACGCGACACGTCGTCACCGGCGGCGTTGTCGACGACCGTGACGGTCGCTACGGAGTCGGCCCCCGCCACCGATTGCAGAAACGACGCGATCGTGTCACCCGGGAAATAGGTCACGACCACCACGTCTGCAGCGGGGTTCGGCATGAGGTCGAGCCTAAACCTGTGCGCGCGCCGCGCGCGCCGATTCTGCGTGACGGCGACTCACGGCCCGGCTTGTGTCAGTGGCGGCCGCGTAGCCGGTCGAGCTGCCGGCGTTCCTTCTTGGTGGGGCGCCCAGTGCCGGGATCGCGCACCGATGGCGGCGCGACGAACTTGGGCGGAGGAGCGGCGGGCGTGTGGTCGATATAGGCCTTCGCGGCCACCTCGGCCCCCACGCGCTTGGCCAAGATCCCCACCACCTCGACCGTGCGCTCGGTGCCGCCGCCGCGAATCACCACCCGGTCGCCCGGGCGAACCAGCACCGCGGCCTTGGCCCGATCGCCGTTGACTCGCACGTGACCCGCACGGCACGCGGCCGTCGCCTGGGTCCTCGTCTTGTAAAGACGGACCGCCCAGGTCCACGCATCAACGCGCACGGAAAAGGGAGCCATGACTTGAGGGTAGGCCCACCGCTTACCCTTGAGGCATGCAAACCTTGCTTGAAGCCATTGGCTGGATCGGTTCCATCCTCGTCGTCGTGTCACTCACCCAGTCCCAAGTCCTGAGATTCCGGTGGATGAACCTCGTCGGATCCATCGTCGCGACCGCGTACAACGGCATCATCGGCGTGTGGCCCTTCGCGGCCATGAACGCGGCCATCGCGATCATCAACGTTTATTGGCTGACGCGCCTGTACCGCGAGGCCAAGGATCCCGAGGTCTACCAGGTGATCCCCGTGCCGCCCGAGGACCCGTTCCTGCAGCACCTGCTGAAGGTCCACGCCGCAGACATCGCGACACACGCGCCCGACTTTTCCGCCGACCCCGGCACGGGTGAAGGCAAGCGCTCAACGCTCATCGTGGTGCGTGGGGACGAGGCCGTCGGAGTGGTCGCTATTCGTGACCAAGGAGACGGCGTAGGTGACGTCGAGCTCGATTGGGTCAAGCCACGCTTCCGCACCTTCACCCCCGGACAGTTCGTGTACCGCGACTCGGGCGCGCTTCCGGCAGCGGGCTTCCGCTCCGTCACGCTGCGGCCACACGGCGCCACCGACACCGAGTACCTGCTCCGCGCAGGCTTCCGTATGGACGGCGATCACTGGGTGAGGGACGTCGCGGCCGTATGACGCGCGCCGGTTGCCCGTGTGGTTCGGGGGCGGCCTACCGCGAGTGCTGCGGGCCGTTCGTGAGGCGCGAGACCGAGGCGCCCACCGCCGAGGCCCTCATGCGCTCGCGCTACACCGCGTACGTGCGTCGCGACGAGCCCTACCTGCTGCGCACGTGGCACGCCTCGACGCGCCCCGCATCGCTGGGACTCCAGCTCGACGACACCGTCTGGCTTGGCCTCGAGGTGACCGATCGTGACGCGGGAGGGCTCGACGACCAGGCGGGCATCGTGACTTTCGCAGCCTCCTACGAGGACGCCGACGGCTCGGTCGCGACGATGCGCGAGACCAGCCGATTTGTGTGCGAGGGCGGCGTATGGCTGTACGTCGAAGGGGACGCGCCCGACTAAGGCACGTCCCCTTCGACACAGCTCACTCGAAGCGAGTAGTTAGTACTGGAACATCTCCACCCGCGAGCGGAGGTTCGCGGAGAGCTCCGCAAGCTCCGACACCGAACTGCCGATCTGTTCAAGCACTTGCGAAGAGTCCTGAGCGGAGCTCGCCACCGATGAAATATTCATCGCAATGTCACTCGTCCCCGTCGCCGCCTCCGCGGCGCTCCTACCCATCTCGTTCGTGGTGGCCGTCTGCTCCTCAACGGCCGAGGCGATCGTCATCTGGAAGTCGTTGATCTCCTTGACCACCGCGGCGATCTGGGCGATTGCGGCAACGGCACCGGCGGTTCCCTGCTGAATCGAGTCGATCCGCCTCGCGACGTCCTCCGTGGCGCGCGCCGTCTCCTGCGCGAGCTCCTTGACCTCGCTCGCCACGACGGCAAAGCCCTTGCCCGCCTCGCCCGCACGCGCGGCCTCGATCGTGGCGTTCAGGGCCAACAGGTTGGTCTGCTCCGCGATCGAGGTGATGACCTTCACGACGTTGCCGATCTCGATGGACGACTCGCCGAGCTTGGAGATCTCGAGGTTGGTCGCGTTCGCCACTTCGGTCGCCTGGGAAGCCACTCGGGCTGCCTCGTGCGCGTTGTGGGCGATCTCCTTGATGCTGGCGCTCATCTGCTCAGCCCCAGAAGCAACGGTCTGCACACTGACGCTGACCTCCTCCGCAGCGTTGGCGACGGCACCCGCTTGAGCGGAGGTCTCGTGAGAGCTCGAGGCGACCTGAGCATTCGCAGCCGACAACTCCTCAGCCGCAGCCGCCACCGTTTGGGCAGACGCCACCACCTCCGACATCGTCTCGCGCAGCGATGCCTGCGCCTTGGCGAGCGAGGCAGCCATGTCACCGATCTCATCGCTGGAATTCACCTCTGCGGCCACAGTGAGGTTGCCCTCAGCCAGAGCATCCAGCGAGCGCTTCAAGGCGCCGGCCGCACGCTTGATCCGGCGTGCAACAAACCAGCCGAGCACGCTCGCGCTCAGGACACCCACCACCATCAGAACATCGACCAGCAGGCGCACGGAGTCAGACCTCGCGGTGTTGACGTCCTCCTGGCTTTGCAGTTGAGCGTTGACATCCTCGGTGAGGTGTGAAACGCCCGCCACAAGGGCCTTGCCCGACTCGCGGGCACCGCCCTCACGAACCTCCTTGAGCAGGTCAAGGTCATCGGCGAGCGCCGCGGAGATGAAGTCGCCCAACAGCAGCACCTTGTAGTCCGCCCACTGCGCCTCCACGTCCGTGAAGCCCTCAGGCAGGGCACCGAACATGTCCGAGTATGACTCGCCAAACGTGGCAAGCGACGCTTCGAAGGTGGCGTAGTTCTCCTTCATGCTGACGAGTTGATCCTCGCGGTCGGCGACAGGATAGGAAGCCACGGTGCCCGCGCTCTGCCTCGCGGCCCACAAGTCGTTCTGCAGCGACAGGAGCGCCGCGCTCATGACCTCTTGATCCGTCACCATGTCACGCGTGGCGGCGTCGATGGACCCCATCTGCACAGAGGCCGTGAGCCCCACAGCGACAAGAATCGCCAACGCGCCGCCCACCGCCGCCAGGATCTGCATGGTCAACGTAATCCGAACTTTGCGGACGCGATCCGCGCCTCTGCGACTGCTCATACCGTGGTGCTCCTCCGTGAGACTGATGACTGCCCCCATGTATGGGGTACATCGGGAGTTTTCTCGCGTTGGTGAGCATTCGCGCGTGGGAGGTTCGCCACTGTCGTGTGATCGCTGCCTCTGAGTCGACCCGGAACGGAGAGAAGCTCCGGGCTCTCGGGCCCCTCATTGGCGCGCGAGACCAGCCGATTTGTGTGCGAGGGCGGCGTATGGCTGTACGTCGAAGGGGACGCGCCCGACTAAGGCACGTCCCCTTCGACACAGCTCACTCGAAGCGAGTAGTTAGTACTGGAACATCTCCACCCGCGAGCGGAGGTTCGCGGAGAGCTCCGCAAGCTCCGACACCGAACTGCCGATCTGTTCAAGCACTTGCGAAGAGTCCTGAGCGGAGCTCGCCACCGATGAAATATTCATCGCAATGTCACTCGTCCCCGTCGCCGCCTCCGCGGCGCTCCTACCCATCTCGTTCGTGGTGGCCGTCTGCTCCTCAACGGCCGAGGCGATCGTCATCTGGAAGTCGTTGATCTCCTTGACCACCGACGCAATCTGAGCGATCGCTTCCACGGCACCCGCAGTGTCCTGCTGGATCGAATCGATGCGCCTCGCGACGTCCTCCGTGGCGCGCGCCGTCTCCTGCGCGAGCTCCTTGACCTCGCTCGCCACGACGGCAAAGCCCTTACCTGCCTCGCCCGCACGCGCGGCCTCGATCGTGGCGTTCAGGGCCAACAGGTTGGTCTGCTCCGCGATCGAGGTGATGACCTTGACGACGTTGCCGATCTCGATGGACGACTCACCCAGCCTGGCGATCTGCACGTTAGTCGCGGCCGCAACCTCGGTTGCCTGAGAAGCCACCCTGGCCGCCTCGTGCGCGTTGTGGGCGATCTCCTTGATACTGGCGCTCATTTGCTCAGCCCCAGAAGCAACGGTCTGCACACTGACGCTGACCTCCTCCGCAGCGTTCGAGACGGCACCCGCTTGAGCGGAGGTCTCGTGAGAACTCGCGGCGACCTGAGCATTCGCAGCCGACAACTCCTCAGCCGCAGCCGCCACCGTTTGGGCAGACGCCACCACCTCCGACATCGTCTCGCGCAGCGATGCCTGCGCCTTCGCGAGGGAAGCCGCCATATCGCCGAGCTCGTCATTCGACGTCACGACCGCCTCGACCCTCAGGTCACCTTGGGCCATGGCGTCCATCGAATGGCTCACCGCGCCTGCGGCCTTCTTGATCTTGCGCGCCACGACCCAACCGAGCAGCCCAGCCCCGATAAAGCCCGCCACCACGAGGGCGATGACGAGGTTTCGCACGGACTGTGACTGAGCGGTGTTGGCGTCCTCTTGCTTAAGCAGTTCGGCATTGGCGGCATCCGTGAGAGCGGCAACCGACTCGACGAGACCCGCTCCGGCTTGCTTCGCTCCGTTCTCGCGAATCTGGGTGTAGGCGACGAGATCTCCATCGACCGCGGTGGGCATCATCGTGTTCAGCAGAAGATCCTTGTACGCGGCCCACGACGTTGTCACCTCACCCAAGCCTGCCGGCTCGTGACCAAAGGTGGCCTGATATTCGGTGCCAAAAGCCGCGAGTTGAGCCTCAAATGTCGCGTAGTTCGCCTCGAGATCTGCCATGTGAGCGGCCCTGTCCGGCTCCGGATAGGACGCCACGGTTCCCGCGCTCATCCGGGCCACCCACAGGGTGCCAGAGAGGTCGAGGATCGCCCTGCTCATGACTTCTTGGTTGCCCGCTGCCTCGCGGCTTGCTGAGTCAAGGGCACCCAACTGCACGATCGTCGTCACGCCCACGATCGCGAGTACAGCGAGCGCGCCACCCACGGCCCCCATGATTTGCGCGGTGAGCGTCATGCGGACGTGCGACTTTCGTGCGTTGCCTGACTTCCGTGTGTCGTTAGTTGGCTTGGCCATGGTGGCTCTTCCCTTTTGTGGACCGACGATGGGTTACCCCTCGGGGTATCAATCGGTCCAAGTGCCCCCATAATGAGGGGCAGCCGCCGGGAAGTGGAGAAAGTCACTTCACTCGCATCCCACCAACGCAGAAGGCCCCCGATCTCTCGGGGGCCTTCTTTGGTGCGCGAGGGGGGATTTGAACCCCCACGCCCTTTCGGACACTGGCACCTGAAGCCAGCGCGTCTGCCGTTCCGCCACTCGCGCGCGCCGGAAAAGACTAGCACGCACGGATGGGCCAGAGTGTGCGGACCCCGCACACCACTACTTCGCCACCACGCAGTTTCCAAAGTCGACGGCACAATCCTCACGCCGAGCCGCTCATCACCGATGGGTACGCAGGACTACGCGAGAGGAGACCGCATGGAGGCCATCGCCGCGATGAATGTGCGCGTGAGTGAGATCCAGGCTCGCATCGCCATGTTTACCCCGGGATCCACCGCAACGACAGGAACCACGTCGAGCGTGTCTTCCGCGGGATACTCGACGCTGTATCCCCAGGGCACGTCCTTCGCCGATGTGTTTGCCTCGGTGTCAAATACGAGCGGCACGTCGCTCGCGTCAGCGGCCTCGCAACTCAACTCCGCAGGCGTCCCCACGAGCCTTGCTGGCTATGGAAACGGCCGCATCCCCGAGAGTTCCCTGGCTCCTATCACCGGCTCGAACGAGCGCATGTGGGCCCCCGCCGCCGAGCACCTGAACGAGATGATCGCCGCAGCGAAGAAGGACGGCGTCACCATTTCCGTGACCGACGGCTACAGGGACTACGCCGCGCAGGTAAGCGTCGCTAGCCGGAAGGGCTTGTACTCCCAGGGCGGCCTCGCGGCCGAGCCAGGCACGAGCGAGCACGGATGGGGCCTCGCGGTTGACCTGGGCCTGAATTCCACGGCCCAGGCCTGGATGAGCGAGCATGCCAAGGAGTACGGCTTCGTCGATAACGTGCCGCGCGAATCGTGGCACTGGGAGTTTTCACCCAGCGCGTGACCCGAAGCGCAGCGGCCTAGAAGGCCACCACCACGGAGACGCTGCCGCCGTTGTAACCCTGAATGGCGAGCACCCCGTCGAGACGTCCAGCAGGAGCAAGAACATACTGGGCGACCTCGGGGGGGAGCGTCTCGCGGGGCGCATAGACGGTCTCAAGGCGCAGGTGCGAACACCCTTGCTGGTTGAACATCGATGCAGCGACATTGAGAATCTCTGACACGTTGTCAAACTGCGCACTGGTCACGAGCCCGCTCTTCACGGTGCTTTCGGCGCCGTTATGAGGAAGCAAAGCGATCGCGGAACCCGCCCATGCAGTCAACGGCACATCGAGCGCCACGACCGCGCGGACCTGGCCCACATCATCGATGTACGTTCCCACCGTTGCGCCGTTGATCGGATCCACCCGATGGGAATCGGCCGTCCACTCGACGGCCCGCCCCAACAGCCCCTCAAAGAGCTCGCGCACCTCAAAGGCCGAAGGCACGGGCGTGGGACGCATCGCTGCGGTACTCATGAGATGAACGGATCGATAGTTTCGCGGAACACGTCCGCGGTGAACGGCTTGGCGATCAGGAAGAGGGCCCCCGAGCGTTCAGCTTGATGACGCATCGCGGGCGATCCCTCGGAGGTCACGAAGGCAAAGGGCGTCTCGTTACCTTCCTTGCGGAGCGCGTCAAGCAACTCAATCCCCGTCATCTCCGGCATGTTCCAGTCGGACAACACGAAGTCAGGCTGGGACGCATGGATCTTCTCGAGCGCGTCTGCACCGTCCGTGGCCTCCTCGATTTCCCACCAGTCATAACCCGCCTGCCGGAGCGTGCGGATCACGATCTGCCGCATCACTCGGCTGTCGTCTGCGACAACTACCTTCATCGTCGGTCACTCTCCATTCTTCCTATCAGGGCAGAAGCCCTCACTTATGGTGTCAGGGCCCAGAGGGCGACGCCCAAGGGGGCCCCCCTCCAGCCAAAGTACGTCTCCAATAAACAAAAGTCCTTGGACATGTCGGGTTCCTCATGGGTCACCACGGGGAGCGTGAGAGCGCCGGGGTTGGTGACGAGAGACTTGACGTTGCCGCCAACGACATTGGCAATCTCGCCGACAGCGTCGGCAAAATCGGCGTCGGACACCGGCTCAGACTCCTCCATCGCGAGCAGGGAACGTGTGAGCTGCTCCCCCGTAGCGCGACCCGCCATCAACATCACGCGGGTCGCCACGGAACCCGCGACGTCCACCCACGTGAAACGCGGATCCTCAAGAGTCGGCCTTTCGCCCATCCAGGGGTACAGGTGCCCTGGCTCGCCGTCAATCATCGTCGAAAACAGGTCCTGAGCGATCGTCAGAACTGAATCCGCGTCAGAAAGCGGTTCCCATGTGGCAGGGATAGTCATGCCATCTCCTTCAAATCGACCAGCCCGAGGAACTGGAGCTTGGCAATGATCACCTCGGGGGTGAACGGTTTGAGCACATACTCGTGAGCGCCTGCGGCAAGCGCGCGGACGATCTGATCTTGTTCGCCCTCGGTCGTGACCATCATCAGAGTGACATTGCGCCACTCGGGTCGCTTGCGGGCGGCGACGACGAATTCGAAACCCGTCATCACGGGCATGTTCCAGTCAATGCAGCACAGGACCACGTCGCTGTGTGCCTCGAGCTGGTCGAGCGCCACCTGGCCGTTTTCGGCCTCGATGCACTCAAAGCCCACCCCGACGAGGACATTACTTACGATTTTTCTCATGACGCGCGAGTCGTCTATCACGAGGGCTTTCATCACACTCTCTTTCCGCGGGGCCTGTAGACAGAGCTGCTTCCCACCTGAATTCGCTCCCACGACTCATCAACACCGATAGTCGTTTCTGCCGCGCCGAGAAACAGGTAGCCGCCCGGCGTCATGGCTCCTTGGATACGTTTCAAGACTTCGCGCTTGGTGGCAACATCGAAATAGATCAGCACGTTGCGCAAGAACACGATGTCGAAGGGTCCTCCCGCTGGGGGGCTGTCGAGCAAATTGTGTTTGCGGAATACCACCTGGCTGCGAAGCTGCGACGAGATCTCGAACGACGGCCCCTGGCGCTCAAAATGCTTCACGAGCATCGGCGCGGGAAGGCCGCGGTTGATCTCAAGCTGGGTGTACCTACCGGAACGCCCCTTCACGAGCACGCCGTCGGCGAGGTCTGTGGCGACGATGTTGGCCTGAACACTCGGGAAATTGTCCGCGATGATCATCGCGATCGAGTACGCCTCTTGGCCGGTGGAACAGGCCGCCGACCAGATGCGTACCGAGTTCTTGTTCCTGGCCTTCAGATCCGGAAACACCGTCGTGCGCAGCACGGTGAAAGGGTTGAGGTCACGGAACCACGAAGTCTCGTTGGTGGTCAACGCCTCGACCACGATGTCGTGCTTGGTGACGTCCGCCCGCATGCTGCGGACATAGGCATCCACGTCCGCGGCTCCCGCGCTTCTCGCGAGCGGCGCAAGGCGGCTCTCCACCAGGTATTCCTTGCCGCGCTCCAATTGGATGGCGCTGTTCCGCCGGACTAGCGCGGCGACAAAGTCGAATGTCTCGGCCGTGAGCGTCACGCTCGCACCGACCTTTCGGTGGTTCGGGACTCTACTGCACGCGTAATCGCTCCGGAGACCTCGTCAATGGGGAAGAGGGAATGCGCGAGACCCGCAGTGGCCACCGATCCAGGCATGCCCCACACGACCGAGGTGGCCTCATCTTGCGCAAAGACGCGGCCCCCGGCGGCGACGATGGCGCGCGCGCCCTCACGCCCGTCCGAGCCCATGCCGGTGAGTACCACGGCCAACTGATCGCCGCCGTAGACCGCCGCGGAGGATTTGAAGAGCACATCCACCGCGGGGCGACAGAAGTTGACCTGCTCGCCGTGGCTGACCTTTGTGGACACGTGGCCTCTGTCCGAGGTGACCTCCATGTGGAAGTCACCTGGAGCAACGTAGATGGTGCCCGCCTCCAGCCTCTCGCCGCCCTTCGCCTCGATCACGCGATGCGGGCCCAGGCGATCGAGCCGTGCAGCAAGCTGCGCGGTGAACAGCGGCGGCATGTGTTGAACGATCAGGATCGGCACAGGGAGCGGGCGCACAAACGAACTCACCACCTTTGAAAGTGCCTCGGGCCCACCCGTCGATGAACCGATCACCACCACTCGCGGGACACGTGCGCCGACGGGCTTGGGGGCCAACTTGGTAGGGAGGCGCGACGCGGGCGCGCGGCGGAAGAGCCCCTTGATCTTGGGGAGCAGCTGAGCGCCGATGATGCGCGTCGCCTGAGTCATGTCCCCGGTATTCGTCGGCTTCGTGACGTAGTCCGTTGCCCCCGCGGCAAGAGCCTCAAGCGTCGCGGATGCTCCGTGCTCGGTCAAGGTGGAGAACATGACGATCGGCATTTTGTGGCCCTTGGCCCGTAGTGCCGCGACCGTTTTAATGCCATCCATCACCGGCATCTCGATGTCCATCGTGATCAGATCGGGCTTGAGCGCTTCGACCTTCTGGAGGGCGATCGAACCGTTCTGGGCCACGCCCACCACTTCGACCCCAGGATCGGAAGAGAGCGCGTCCGAAACAAGCCTGCGGACCACGACCGAATCGTCCACCACCAAGACCTTGATGACTGTCATTTTCAGCCGCCGATAGCCTGGAGTCGGACACGCGAGCGCGCACCCTGGCGGACTGGGACGGTGCCCCACACGATGGGATTCGTCGTTGCCGCATCAACGTCGTCGCGCGACAGGCAGCACTGCAGCCGAGCGCGCTCCACGCGCGCCCGATCCCCACAGCGCCTTAGGCCCATTAACGACATCGTGACTCCTCCAAGGGGCGAACTCCGCCCGTTTCATGTTGCGGATGCCTATCGGCATCCGAAAGAACCGTGTGAGACCGCTCTACACCTGTGCGGCAAGATCCACATCGAGAGCCAGCAGCAAGCCATCCTCGAGCGAGTACACGCCGGTCACGAGGTCCCGCAACGCGGGCTCGAGCGTCGGAGGCGGCGGCCCAAACTGATCCGAGTCGAGTTCCATCACGTCGCCCACCTGGTCCACGAGCAGACTCACCGGCTCACCCCCCACCTTGACGACGACCATCATGGGGGCGTCGTCAGGCCCGTATGGTTCGCGCCCAAGTCGTGCACGAAGGTCCACCATGAGGACCACCTGGCCGCGCAAATTCACAAGCCCTGCGACGGTGTGCGGAGCATGAGGCACCGCGGTCCGATGGTGAAGCCTGAGGGCCTCCTGGACCCTTCCGACGTCCACACCGTAGAGGCGGTTGTCCAACTTAAAGGTGGCGAGTTGGTGTTTCATGTCAGATCTCCGATCCGGCGCCGACAAGTTCGGCGTCTTCCGCGTCATAGAAGGTCGGGTCGGCCGACTCGACGGCCGCTCGCAGGTCGAGAAGCTCGGTGACTCTTTCCTTGACGACGATCGACCCGAGCAGTCCGTAGCCGGAGACGTCCGAGAAGTCCTCAATGGCGCAGTCGATGATGTCGACCACCTCGTTGGCGACGAGCGCGACCGTCCGCTCGCCGCGCGCACACACCACCACCGCGAGCTCTTCACGCGTCGTGCCGCCGTCGCCGAGGACCTGCGACAGGTCAACGACGGGGGTGATCCTCCCGCGGTACTGCATCACCGCGGATCCCGAGACCTGCTCGATGACACTCGCGGGTAGGCGTTCGAGCCTGGTCACCGCTCCGAGAGGCAGGGCCACTTGGCGCCCCTCACCCACGGAAACGATCAGCATCGAGTCCTTCGCAGACACTCCAGTGGAGTCGCTCGTGACCTTCTTCATCGCCTCCTGGAGGTCGATGTCAAGGGCACGGCGCGCCACCGCGGCGACGTCAAGAATGAGAGCCACTGAGCCGTCACCAAGCAGTGTCGCCCCCGCATACAGTCCGATGTTCTTGACCGCGGCGGCGATGGGCTTGGCCACAATCTCTTCGGTGTTGAGGACCTGATCAATGACCAGCCCGAAGGGGCCTCCGTCGGAGTGCAGCACCGCAACGACGGCGCCCACCAAGGATTCACGCGGGGGCCTGCCAAGCACGTCCCGCAGTTCCACAAGAGGCAGAAGTTTGCCTCGCAGGCGGAACACGGGCACGTCTCCGACGAATTCGACGCCCGTCTGCTTCTCGTCAATCGCAAGCAGCTCAAGCAAACTCACTTGCGGCACCGCATAGGTCTCGCCGCTGCACTCGACCGTGAGTGCGGGCATGATCGCGAGGGTCAGCGGGATACGCAGGCGCCAGGTCGTTCCGACTCCGAGTACGGACTGGACCTCGACCACTCCGCCGATGGACTCAACCTTGGTGCGCACCACGTCCATGCCCACGCCACGACCGGACACGTTGGTGACCGTCTCGGCCGTCGAGAACCCTGGGAGGAACAACAGCTGAAGGAGTTCTGGCGTGCTCATGTCGGCGACTTGGCTTTGGGTACGCAGACCCCGTTCGATCGCCTTGGCCCCAATCACCAGCGGGTCAACGCCCTTGCCGTCGTCGCTAATCTCAACGACCACCTGGCCGCCTTGGTGGAACGCGCGGAGCGTCAGCACGCCCTGAACGGGCTTGCCCACCTCCTGGCGCCTGGCGGGGGACTCGATGCCATGATCGATCGCATTGCGAATGAGGTGGGTCAGGGGATCCTTGATGGCCTCGAGGAGACCGCGGTCAAGCTCAGTGTCCTGGCCGATCATTTCGAGGCGCACCTGGCGACCGAGGGAGGCCGAGATGTCCCGAACCATACGGGGAGCCTTGGACCACACATGCTCGATCGGCTGCATGCGCGTCTTCATCACACCTTGCTGCAGCTCGGTCGCGATGAGCGACAAGCGTTGAGAGGCGCGCACGAGGCCAGCGTCGCCCAGGTCGCCGGCGAGGCGAGTCATGGCGTTCCGCGCAAGCACGAGCTCTCCGACATGACGCATCAGGGCGTCGAGTACATCCACGTCCACGCGAATCGACTGGTCCGAGGCGCTCCGTGCGGGGCCGTCCTCGCGCTCCTTGGCGGTCTTCGGGGCCGGCTCCTGCGTCGGTGCAGACTCGGGTGCCGCTTCAACGTGTGGCGCTACTTCAGCCTTTGGCGCTACGGTACCGACGTTATTCACCATGGGTTCCTCTTCCGATGCGTCAACAGACTCAGGGTCCACGGGGGCGATCAATGTGGACGATGGCATGGGGTCCGCCGCGATCGCGCTCTTGCGCCGCACGGGCTTCGCTGCGGGCTTCGCCTTCGCAACGATCGTTCGTGGCTTGATGGTGCGCTTGGTCGCGGGTACGGGTGCAAGTGCGGGCGTAGCTTCCTCGGGCGCGATGGCGCTCTCCGCGTCCACGCGCACCGACGGCGGCCCCTCTGGCGCAACAGCAGGCGCAACGGCAGGCGCGACGCCACCCGTCGGGTCGTCGAGAACGGACTGGATCTCAGCAACGACGTCGCTCATATCGGCCTCGCCCTCGAGCCCCGTGGCCTCGATCACGCCAAGAACTCCTCGCACCGCGTCGACCATCTTCAGCAACACATCTGTAGTGCGTTGAGTCATGGGCCGCTTCCCGTCGCGCAATTCCGCGAGCAGGTTCTCACCGCCGTGCGTCAGCGATTCGAGCTTGCCGAAGGCAAGGAAACCGCTGGTGCCCTTAATAGTGTGGATTGTGCGGAACACCGAACTCAGGAGCTCTCGCGAGCCCGGTTCGACCTCCAGCGCCACCAGATCGCTGTCGAGTTGGTCGAGATTTTCATAACTCTCGACCACGAACTCGCGGACGATGTCGTCCATCCCGTCCATGGGTTACTCCCGTTGCCTCAGGTGCGGCATCCTGCCGCCTCGTCGCGGGTCCCATCGGCCAACCTGTGCGGTCCGTGAGCAATTGCGAGGCACTCAGCCTGCGCGAGCGGCGACACACCGACGACGCGCGGCGCGGACGTGGTCTAGCTGGAAGCCGCTCCCGCGTCTGGCACCGGAGGAGTTGCGGGATCGACCGGCTTCTTGGGAGCGAGGCCACGGAGCTTCTCGAGCGCACTGTCGTCCGCGGAAGCCGCCTCGACGTTGTGTTGTTCTACAGCCTCGAAGATCTCGGCGCGAACCACGCGGATCTCCCGAGGCGCATCGATCCCGACGCGAACCCCGTCCGAGCGCACGTCAATGATCGTCACGACAATGTCATTGCCGATAAAGAGGCGCTCACCGACGCGACGGGACAGGACCAACATGTACGCGAGACTATCCGGTTCAGACGCACCGGGCTACGCGCGACGCCGAACAGACGTCATGAAGCGGCCGTACTGCCCCCTCTTTTTCGAGAAATTCTCAGTCGAGCGAGGCGATTCGCTCGCCCAGAAGCGCGGCCCATACGAGACCGGCGGCCGGAAGCCCATCCATCCATGCGACGGGAAGGGACGCGTCGAGCATCGCGCAAGGCGCCTGCGCATCGCCGACGTTGACCGCGGCCAGAGCATCCACCCGACCGCCCGCCGCGAGGAGCTCGATCGACGGCTCATACGACGACGGTCGCTTGGTGGCGTCGATGACCGCCCACACCGTGTCGGCGTTCATGGAGCCAAGCAGGGGTGCGGACGCTGCGGCACCGCGCCGGCCCGGCGCCATCCCCAGCGCGACGATGAGCGGCTCGCCGAGTTGGCCCGCCTTCTCGGCCCTGGCGCGAAGCGCACGCGCATGGGGCAGATCGCGGATGCGCCGACCATGGCCACGAATCGCCTCGATCTCGCCCGCGAGCGTCACCGCGGTTGCGGGAAGGCCCACCCAGGCTGCGAGTTGCGAGGCCACCGCGAGCGCGTCCTCCGCGGGTCCGGCCACCACGATGAGGTCTCCGGGCTCGGGCCTGCGCACGGGCGGCGTACCAAAGCGTGCCACCACGTCGAGAAGCGGCACGGGAGAGCCAAGGTCCGCATAGTCCTCGACGCATCGCATCGGCACACCGAGCGCCAGCAGTGCGGGCACCGTGCAGTGAGCGGCCACCACGGAGGCGATGTCGGTGAAGACGCCCCACCGATGCAGGACGACGCCGTCCATCCGTGACGCCCCGGCCTGGTGCGTCCATGGGTCGGGGGTGTCCTCACCGAAGGGTTCCGGTGCGGCCTCATGCGGGCCATCGCCGCCTCCCCCAAAGGGGCGCGTCATGGTGCGCGTGCGTGCCGCCGAATCGTGGCTGCCTTGGGCATGGGCATCGACATCGACATCGGCCACTTCTGCACGAAAACCCGCGGAGCCCGCTTCTGCGTGCCGTGTCGGTGCGGATGCCACGCGGGCGGTCCGCTCTGCGACGGGGAACGTGGCAGGGACAAAGGCGCGCGTGGTGGATGGGGCGTGAGCGGACGCCGGGGTCGGGGCCTGAACCTTGGCCCTGGCCTTGACCGGTGACGGGAGAGTCGAGTCCGCGGCAATGGTCGCGACAGACTCGGCAGCCGCCGCCTGTTCGGCAAGCCGCAAAACGAGTCGGTCAAAGTCCACCACGTTGCTCACCACGGGCGCGTCGACCACGGGCGCTGCCGCGACAGGCACTCCGGCGGCTGCCGCGTCGGGCACCGTCCGATCGTCGCCTGCGCGTGGCGAACGCTGCGGTGCCACTCCTTGGCTCGGCGCGGCCTCGATGGCCTTGTACTCGCCAAGGGTCCCTGCGAGCATCGACTCCCTCGCGGCCTTGGCATCGGCGATTTCCTCGGCCAATGCGGCGTCGATTGCTGAACGCGAGGCGACCACTTCGACGGGCGCCCTCGTTGCGGCGGCGCGCGCGATCTCCGCGTCGGAAACCTCGACGGTCAACTCGAAGTGCTCCTGAGTGAAAAAGCCGAGAATCCCACCGGTACGCACCTTCTCGGCGCGCACCACGCGGGCGCCAGGGCCGTATTCCTCGCGGGCACGCACGATGAGCGCCTCGAGGTGGGGGCCCTCAAGCAATAATTGCTGCGGCATCGCTCACGACTCCCACCGTCTCGACCTGCACAGGAGCGCACGTCACCTCTGAATATGACAACACGGGCATGGTCGGTAGCGCCAGTGCCACGGTCCTGCGCAGCGCGGGCCTGAGCCCAGGGGCGCACACCACGACGGCCTCGAGGCCCGCCATTTCCACCTCTTGGACCCGATCCCTCAGACACCCCAGGAGGCGCTCGATGCGATCGGGATCGACCACCAGCTGAGTGCCTTCCTCGGTGGGCCTGCGCGACTCGAGGAGGTGCTGTTCGAGCACCGGCTCGAGTGTGATCACGCGCAACACGCCGTCGTGCACGTAGGGGGCGGCGACCGCGGGGCCCAGGGCCACGCGAGCGGATTCGATAAGCCCCTCGGGTTCTGTGGATACCTTGGCGCGCAGCGTGAGCCCCTCGAAGATGCGCGGGAGGTCACGAATCGAGACCCTCTCGGACAACAGGCCCTGCAATACGCGCTGCACCTCGCCAAGCGACATCATGCCAGGCACCAGTTCATCGACCACCGCGGGGTTGACGTGCTTGACGTTCTCGACCAGCACTCGCACGTCCTCGCGAGTCAGCAGGCGCGAGGCGTTCGACGTGATGATCGAGCCCAGGTGCGTCACGAGGACCGAGACCCTGTCGACGACGGTCGCACCGGCGAGTTCGGCCTGCGCCCGCATCTCGGTGGGAATCCACTTGCCTGACAGCCCAAAGACCGGCTCGTGTACCGCGTTGCCGCCGATCTGGTCCAGGTGGTCTCCCAGGGCCAGCAGGCGCCCGGCGGGGGCCTCTCCACGGCCTACCTCGACGCCAGCGATCTTGACCACGTAGGTGGAGCGCGGCAGCTCGACCGAGTCACGCGTGCGCACGGGAGGCACCACGAGGCCGAGTTCCATCGCGATCTTGCGGCGCAGGCCGCGCACGCGGGCCAGAAGATCCTGGTCGGTACCAGCGCCAACGAGGTCCACCAGGTCGGGAGCCAGCTGGATCTCGAGGGCATGGACCCGCATCTGCTCCATGAGGGCCTCGGGTGAATCGGGCTGCGGACCGCTGTCGGTCTTTTGGGTGGCGACCTCCTTGGAGGCCTCCTCCGCCTTGTCGCGGGCGCCGATGCGCTGTCCCATGATCAAGAGGGCGAATCCCACGAGGATGAACGGAAGCTTGGGCATTCCAGGGACGAGCGCGAGACCGATTGCCGCGGCTCCCGCGATGAGCAGGGCCGTGCGCGACTGGGTCAGCTGCTCGCTCGCTGCGGTACCCATGTCGGCCGACGCGGTCGCGCGGGTCACGATCAGACCCGTGGAGACCGACATGAGGAGAGCAGGGATTTGCGTCACGAGGCCGTCACCGATCGTGAGCAGCGAGAAGCGCTCAAGCGACTCGCCTGGGCTCATGCCCATCTGCAACATGCCGATCGCGAATCCACCCAGGAGGTTCACCAGGGTGATGATGATTCCCGCTATGGCGTCACCCTTGACGAACTTGGAACCACCATCCATGGCGCCGTAAAAATCGGCCTCCGCCGCGACATCGGCGCGACGCTGCCGCGCGGTGTCCTCGTCGATCAGCCCCGAGTTGAGGTCTGCATCGATCGCCATCTGCTTGCCGGGCATCGCGTCCAAGGTGAAGCGCGCTCCCACCTCCGCGACGCGGCCCGCACCACTGGTGATGACGGCGAACTGGATGATGACAAGGATGAGGAAGATGACGAGGCCGATGATGAGCGATCCGCCCACGACGATGTGGCCGAAGGCGCCGATGACCTCTCCCGCATAGCCGTCCCCCAGCACCAACCGGGTCGAGGCCACGTTGAGGCCCAGGCGGAACAGCGTGAGGATCAGCAGCATCGAGGGGAAGACCGAGAAATCGAGCGGACGCTTGACATACATCGAGGTCAGCAGGACCACGAGCGCGATCGAGATGTTCATCACGATCAAGAAGTCGAGCAATCCCGCCGGTATAGGCACCACGAGCAACATGACAATGCCGACGACGCCGATCGGGACGCCGAGCTTGCTGATACGACCCGTCATGATCGGGCCTCCTTTGCTACCGCGATCGGGTTCGCGGCGTGGGGGTGCGTGACGGGGCTCATACGACCACCGACTCCGCGTGAGGGTTGCGGTGCATGCCGGCTGCCGCGCCGCGACGGCGCAGTGCCATCACGAACGCGAGCACCCGCGCCACCGCGGAGTACAGGTGGGTGGGAATCTCTTGGTTCAGTTCACATGCGGAGTGCAGCGCACGCGCGAGCGCGATGTCTTGCACCATCGGCACGTGGTTCTCGGAGGCGAGCGCGCGAATACGGGTGGCCACGTGGCCCTTGCCCTTCGCGACCACGCGGGGGGCGCCGGTCCCTGGCTCGTAGCGCAAGGCGACGGCCACGTGGGTGGGGTTGACCAGGACGACGTCGGCGCGGCCCACCTCGGCCATCATCCGGTTGCGGCTCATCGCGAGCTGCTTCTGGCGAATCTGCCCCTTAAGCATCGGGTCGCCCTCGGACTGCTTGTATTCGTCCTTGACTTCCTTCTTGGACATCTTGGTCTGCTTGCGGTTGCGCTTCATCACCACGATCATGTCCGCCGCGGCGAGCGTGAGCCCCGCGATGATCGCGGTCTTGACCAGGGTCCCCACGCCGCCCGACGCGATCTCGATGAGAGATGTCAGCGAATGCGAACCTGAGCCAAGCAACACGGGAACGAGGCCCTTGATCACGATGTACATGACTGTCCCGATCGCGCCGGCCTTAAGCGCCGCCTTGGCGCCGTTCCACCATGCCTGGCCGCCGAAGAGCCTCTTGAGGCCCTGGGGAATGTTGAAGTTCTTGAAGCTGGGCTTGAGCTTCTTGCTCGAGAAGTGAATGCCGCCCTGGGCGGCTCCGGTGAGGATCGCGGCCATCACGACCACGCCAAAGAGCGGGGCCATGGTGAACAGGATCGACAACATACCGTCGCGCAGGATGTCCACCACGAGGATGGACTCGGGTACATCCGCGATGCGCTTGATCTGGGACATCTGCACTCGTGCCGCTGCGGTCGCGTTGCTAATCACGAGCGGCAGCATGAGCGTCGCCGCCGCAATCCCTACCCACGCAGAAAGGTCCGTCGAGCGCTGCAGGGAACCATCCTTGCGCAGCTGCTTCATGCGCTTGGGAGTGGCGTTTTCGGTCTTGTCGCCTCCGTCGTCCTTGCTCATGTGCTCGCCCCCATCAGCACCGAGACGGCGCGCTCCGTGAGCGAGCCGATCACCTGGGGGAGCGTGAGATACGCGATCGAACCGAGCGACAGGGTGAGCATAATCTTGAGCGGGAAGCCCAGGGCGAAAGCGTTGAGTGCGGGCGCGACACGCGTGAGGAGGCCGAGCCCTACGTCGGCCAAGAACAACACCACGATCAGCGGCCCGGCGATCTGGAGAGCGGAAAGCATGAGCTCCGCGAGGCCCTGCGTCATGAGGTGACTCAACGCCTCGGTGTTGAAGCCGTTACCCAAGGGCAGGGCGTCGAAGCTGCGAACCAGGCCGCCGAGCACCAGCTGATGCCCGTCCGAGGCGAACAGCAGCGCGAGCGCCGTGAAGTCGTAAAACTTGGAGAAGACGGCACCCTGCGTCTGGCTCAGCGGGTCAAAACCGGAGGCGAGCTGGAACCCGCCAAAGATGTCGATGATGCTTCCGGCGGCCTGAACGGCGGAGAAGACCAGCCTCACCAGGAACCCGAGGCCCAGGCCCACGACCGCCTCAAGCACGAGCGCGCCCACGAACTGCATCGAACCCGACGCCAGCATCGTGCCAGGAACCCCGCCCGCGACCTCGGCGGCACGCGGTCCAACGACGAGCGCGAAGCCCAGCGCGATGGCCACCTTGACCTGCGACGGGAATGCCTTGACGTGGAACGGAGGCGACACGAAGAGGAATGCGACGAGGCGTACCCCCGCAAGCATCGTGGACTCGACCATTCCGAGGTCAAAGGACAGGTTCATGTCAGCCGGCCAAGAGCCCTGGAATACGCTCGAAGAGTCCGGTGGTGAACGCGACCGATTCCTGGATCATCCAGTGCCCCGCGATCAGCAAGGCGAGGCCCACCGAGATCGCCTTGGGGACAAACGAAAGCGTCACCTCTTGGATCTGGGTCACGGACTGCAGGAGCGAGACGGCGAAGCCCACCACGAGTGCGGTGATCAGCAGGGGCGCGGAGAGCTTGGCAGCCAGAACAAGCGCCGAGTAGCCGATGTCGAGGACGGCGGAGGTATCCATTAGGTGTAGCTCCCTATGAGGGCGGTGATGATCAGCGTCCAGCCGTCTACCAGCACGAAGAGGAGCAGTTTGAAGGGGAGCGACACCATGACAGGCGGAAGCATCATCATGCCCATCGACATCAGCGCGCCCGCGACAACCAGGTCGATGACCAGGAACGGCACGAAGATCACGAAGCCGATGATGAACGCCGACCTCAACTCCGAAAGCATGAAGGCCGGCATCAGCGTGGTCATCGATACGTCTTCCTGAGTCTCAGGATTCTCCGCATCGGCGGCGCGCGTCATGAGCGCAATATCCGACTCGCGGGTGTGATCGAGCATGAAGTCCTTGAGCGGCGCCACGCCAGCGTCGAGCGCCTCGCTGAACTCGACGTCGCCATTGAGGTACGGCTGAACGCCGGAGTCGTTCATCTGTCCAAGGACGGGGCCCATGATGAATAGGCTCAGGAACAGCGACAGTCCAGCGAGCACCTGGGTGGGGGGCGTGCCCTGGAGGCCGAGCGCGTTACGCGTCAGCGTGAGCACCACGAAGATCTTGGTAAAACTCGTGGTCATCAGCAGCAGCGAAGGCGCCACCGAAAGTAGCGTGATCGCGATCAGCACCACGATCGAGCTCGACGGGGTGCCGTCTGCGCCGTAGATGTCGACTGAGACTCCCGGTCCGGAGACCACGGGGGCTACGGGCGAGACGGGCGCGGACGGGTCCACGGGGCCGACGGCGGCGGCCGCGGGTCCCGCAAGGGCAATGGCTGCAGCGAAGGCCAAGGCACCGGCAATCGCAAGCGATCGCACGTGCAAGGCCCTACTGTGACGCCGAAGCGTGGCAGGGGTCATGAACGACGAGTAGTCCGCTCTTGCGCCGCCACCACCGCCTTGCGCCAGGTGTCCGGCGCAAGGATCGATCCCTCGAGGGGTGAACGGAGCCGTCGTGCGTCAGCCATCCGGGCCGACGTCGAGCGGACAGGGGCATGCGCGGCCATTGCCGCGCGGCTCACGGGCGATGCGTGAGCCGCACCGGGGTTCGTGAGCGACATATATTCGCCGTCGAGGTCCGACGTGTGCGACGCGATCTCGTGGTCGCCGTCCTCGTCATCCTCTTCGGGTTCGGGCGCCTCGCCAGCGTCGTGCAGCAGCGTCACGCCCTGCTCGCCGTAGCCGATCACGAGCCTGCGCCCGGAGGCCTCGATCAGCGCCACGCCGGACTGCTTGCCCAGCTGCTGGCGACCAAGAACGACCAGGCTCTCGCGGCGACGCCGACGCAGCAGCGTCGAGGCCTGCATGCGGCGGGACAACCACCACATGAGTCCGAGCACGGCGGCCAAAGACAGGCCGACGCGCGCCGCGAGGATGAGGGTTTCCACTACTCGCCAGTCTCCACGGAGACGATCTCGGTGATGCGGATGCCGTAGTCCTCGTCAACCACGACGACCTCGCCGCGAGCCACGAGACGGCCGTTGACCATCACGTCGGCAGGCGAGCCGGCGGCTCGGTCGAGCTCAAGAATCGTTCCTGGTACCAGGTCGAGCACCTGGTGCATCGGGAGGCGGGTGTGACCGATCTCCGCGGTCAGGACCAGTTCCACGTCGTGAAGCAGGCGCATGCGCGCACGTTCTGTCGCGGGATCCATGGTCGACGCCTTGGCGCCAGACTCGGGCTTGGTCGCGATAAGCCTCACCCTGATGCCAAACCACGCCTGTGCCACGCCGTCTTCGCCCACCAAGGCGAAGACCTCAAGGTCGGGGTCGGTGAAGGCCTCTCCAAGTGGAACGATCTCGGCCGTGTCCAGGACGCCCGCACCCAGGCTGGCGGCGGCCGACTCGAGCGCCGGACGGACGGCATCGGCGACGGAGACGTCGTCACCCGCGCTCGCGAGAGCGTCGGCGATGGCCTGATCGGCCACCACCAGGAGGTCCGCACTCGTGGAGCCCACAAAGTGAGCACGCACCGACGCGACGTCCTTGGACGGGGCGGCCGCGGGGTCAAAGTCGGCAACGTGTAGCGGCACGGCGGTGGGCAACAGTGCCGCGAGCGCTTCGGCCGCGGCCCGGCCCTTCGTGGTGACGGTGGTCATGCATCCTCCTCGGTGGAGACAACGAGACAGGCGACGCGGGTTCCATTGACCCCGATCGCGGCGTGGGCAAGCGTGACGTCGCCTACGACGACGTCGAGAGGGAGGTTGGCGTCGTGTCCCAAACGGACCACGTCTCCGACCTCGAGGCGAGAGATCTCGAGGGCACCCATCGACCGGCCTTTAAAGCGCACCGAGACGGGAAGCGGCACCTCGGCCATGCGATCGGCGAGCCGGCCGACCGCCTCGGCGTGTTCGCGCTGTTCGTCGTCCGACCGGCCGCCCGTGTCGTCGGCGGCGCGCAGCTCGGCGAGGATCGGCTCGGCGATGAGGGCCAAGGTAATCGGCGCCTTGACGGGGCCGACGGCCATGTCGAGGCGCATCACGAGAACCGGCTCGGTGGCCGAGGTCAGCTGAAGAAACGTGGGGCTGTACTTGCTCGTCCGCACCTCAAAAGCGAGCTTCATGACCGGCTGGAAGCCGTACTCGAGTTCGGAGACCGCGAGGTCGAGCATGCCCTTCATGAGGCGCCACTCGATCTCGGTCATCTCCCTGAAGGGCATCTCGAGCGCGGTAGCGGGACCACCCAGGAGGCAGTCGATCAGCGTCATGGTCATATCGGTCGGGATCTGCAGGAGCGCCGGAGTGCGGCTTGGCTCGACCTGCAGGATCACGGTGGTGGTGACCTGTGGCAGCGACTGGATGTAGTCGTCGTACGGGTGCATCTCGATCGCGTCGAGCGTGACGGTCGTGAGCGCGCCAAGACGAGAGCTGAGCATCGTGCCCCACTGACGCGAAAACGTCTGCATCGCGATCTCAAGGGCGCGGCTGTGCTCGCGCGTCAAAGTCATCGGCTGCCGGAAGTCATATGCTTCTGGCACGCCGGAGCCGCGCTTGCGCTTTTGGGTTGCCCGACTTGTCACGCCCGCCCCATCGTCGGACATGCGGGCGCGTCAAGGATTCAGCCGAGCCTTACGCGTCGTCCATGCGTGTGGTGTGAGAAAAGCCTCTCGTTGAGTTCCCTATTGAGTCACAAAGTCCGTGTAATAGACGTCGACGACATCCTCGTGGTAGAGCTCGAAAAGCTCGTCGGCTAGCTCCTGCTTGAGTTCCTCGCGCATGTCGGGGTCGGCCAGTTCTTCGGTGGTGTGGCCCGAGTACAGCGCGATGGCGGCATCGAGTGCGACCGCAGGGTCCGGCGCCGCGTGAACGCTCGCGATGGTCTGCAGGCCAAGGCCGAGCCGCAAGTAGTGCCCGCCTTGCAGGTTGATGCTGACCGAGTCAATCGTCAGCACGTCGCCCAGCTCATAGACCGGCTCCTCGGTAGCCATGGCGGCCTCCTCGTCCGTGACCGCGGCGGTCGCCTTGCCTGGGCCCATCAGGAACCAGTAGGCGCCACCGAGCACGACCACGCCAACAATGGCGCCGATCATGATGAGCTTCTTTTTCTTGCCTGCCTTGACGGGGACTTCCTCCGCCGCGGCGGCAGTGGCTCCCGTGGGACGCGCCCCGATCTTTGTCTGGGGTGCCATGATCCGTTCCTCTGTGCTCATGATCCGCCTACCTGGGTTGTGGACGATGTCTGGGTTGCCGACGCGGCCTTTGCGGCCTTCGCGGCCTCAAGTTGTGCGGACAGATCCGCCTCGGTGAGGGTGCCGTCCGCGAGCGCCTGGACGATCTGGGGCAGGAGAGCCCTCACGGCCTCGGACTGGGCCGACTGAATAACGATGTCAACCCGTCGGTTGGCGGCAAGCGCCTCGGCCGAGGAACCGTCCATCTCGGGCCGTGAGTCACCAAAGCCCACCGCCGCAATCTGGTTTCCAGAGATTCCTCCCTGTTCGACAAACCGTCTCAGCACCTTGGTGGCTCTGTCGCTCGACAGCTCCCAGTTGGTCGCGTACTGCGTCGACGGCAGGATGTCGGCATGACCCTCGATCGAGATTTGCCTGGCCTGTCCCCTGAGCGGCGCGGAGATCGTGTCGACGATCTGCTGTGCGGCTGCGGTGAGCGACGAGTTGTCGGCCGCAAAGAACACGTCGGAGCCGACGAGTCCCACCACAAGCCCGCGTTCGTTGACCTTGTAGTCGACCGATGCGCTGAGGCCCTGCGCAGCAAGTTGTTCCTCGATCTGCTTCTGGATGTCGTTCAGCTGTTCATATTCCGTCGTCGCGGCAAGAAAGTCCTGCGCCTCTTGAGACATCTCGATGGTGACGGCGCCGTTGTCGGTGGTGTCTTCGCCAGTCACCCCCGTGAAACTCGGCATGATCTCGAAGGCCTCGACGCCGTCGAGCGCACCAGACGACCCGTCGATGACGGAGGTGCCGTCCCCGCCAAAGCCCACTGAGAGTGACGTGCGCAGTTCCTCGAACTTGGTCTGGTCGACCACGGAGATTGCGTAGAGCACGATGAAGAGCGCCAAGAGGACGGTCATCATGTCCCCGTAGGAAACTGCCCAGCGTTCGTGGTTCTCTGGCTCTTCCTCTTCGTGCTTTCGTGCGCGGCCGTTGCCGGCGGGAGCGTGGCTCATGCCGCCTCCTTGGCCTGCTTTGGCTGGTCAGGAACCAACGAGCGCAGGCGCTGGCCGACAACACGCGGGTTGCCGCCTGCCTGGATCGCGAGCAGGCCTTCCATGATCAGTTCCATATGAGACGACTCGATCTCGGCGACGCGCTTGATGCGGTTGGCGATCGGCAGCCAGATGAGGTTCGCGGACAGGAGGCCCCACAGCGTCGCCACGAATGCCGATGCGATCATGTGGCCGATGCTCGACGGGTCGCTCAGGTTCTCGAGCACGTGCACGAGCGACACCACGGTGCCGATGATGCCGATCGTGGGCGCGAAGCCACCCATGTCGTTGAAGATCTTGGCCATGACTTTGTCGCGCGCCTTCTTGGCGTCGATGCGCGCCTCCATCATGGCGCGCAGGTCATCGGGGTCGGTGCCGTCAATCGCGGACTGCAGACCGTCCTTGAGGAACTCGTCGTCGATGTCCTTAGCCGCATCCTCGAGAGCCAGAAGGCCCTCGCGCCTCGCCTTGTCCGCAAGGGACACGATCGTGTCGACCGACTCGTTCATGTCAGGCTTCTTGAAAAGCAAGAAGTGCTGCAGGCCCGTAAACGCCTTGGTGAAGTCGCCCATGGTGGTGCTCGCGAGTCCGGCGCCGATCGTGCCGCCAATGACCAGGAGCATCGGTGCGGGAAGGATGACCGACATGGGGGTCGAGCCCTCCATGAAGATCGCCATGATGACGGCGCCAAAGGCGACGACGATGCCGATGACGGTTGCGAGATCCATCAGTCGGCCTCCGGCGCCACCGTGAGCCGGGGCTGCTGACGCAGTCCTGTCACCGAGGCGACCGTCGCGCTTTCGTCCGTGTGGGCCACATCGATGGCCCTCGCCACGACGGCCGCACGATGCTCAATGACAAGCTCAGCGATCGCTTCCATGCCCTCCGTGACGAGGTACTTGGTGCCGTCGACGAGTGTGACGATCGAATCGGGCGTGCTCTCAACCCGTTCGATCAAATCGGGGTTCACCGCGAAGCGCTGGCCATTGAGGCGCGTCAGAATAATCACGGCAATCACCATCCCTGGTAAATCCTGCGCAGCCCATCCATGAGCTGCTGTCTCCCCTCTCATCGGCGGCGAGTGCGTGGGTGTGAGGGAACCCGGCGAACCCGCACGGGGAGAAGGTTCTCGCGCGCCAGCGTCGCGTGGGCACGGCGAATCGACAGTCCTGGGAGCCTCCATGCGGCGGTCGAGAACCGCATGTCGATCGGCCGCGCTCACGCGACGCCTACGCGCGGCACGCGCGGCGTAGACGATGAAAGGCCGGGCCCCATGTGAGGGACCCGGCCTTTCATACCCGCTCAGCCAAGCGGTGATGGCGCCCGATGCCGCCGCGCACGCTGCGAGGCCCGACGCACCCAACGGTCCTTGTGAGACCGCTGCCCGGGGTACGCCCGCAACGCGTGTGGCGACAAGCCGCCGCTTGGCCTAACGCTTGAGGTTGACGAGCTCCTGCAGGACCTCGTCAGAGGTGGTGATCACGCGCGAGTTCGCCTGGAACCCACGCTGAGCCACGATCAGGTTGGTGAATTCGGCCGAAAGGTCCACGTTGGACATTTCGAGCGAGCCACCAGAGAGTGAGCCGCGCCCGCCGGAACCTGCGGCGCCCACCTGGGCGTCTCCGGAGTTCACGGTGGCACGGTAAAGGGAGGAGCCGGTCTTCTCGAGGCCCGAGGGGTTTCCGAAGTTACCGAGCGCCACACGGCCGATGGCCTGCTTGAGTCCGTTGGAGAACGAGCCGAGCAGCGTGCCGTCCGAGTTGATCGCGAACGACTGCAAGCTACCGGCGGCGCGACCGTCCTGGCTCGCTGCCGACACTGTCTCCAGGCCGGCGAAGCTCGTAATTGAGGCGAGATCGACCGTAATGGCCGACGTGCCTACCGTGCCGTCTGCGGGCAGAGTGAACGTGGGGATGGCGGCGAGAGTGCCGTCCGTGTTGAACGCGATGGTGCCCGTCTGCGTCGCGGTGGTTCCCGCGACCGTTCCGGAGATGTCCCACGTTCCCGAACCCGTGGCCGTGAAGGCCAGGTTCATCGAGTGAGGAGCACCCGCGGCGTCGTACACGTCGACCTGGCGGTTAAGCACGGTTCCCGTTGCGGCGTCATAGGGCAGGTTGCCCTCAAACGTCGATCCGACCGTCGCCTGCGCTCCCATGAGCGTCGAAACGGGAAGGCGCAGCGTTGATAGGGCCGAGTTGAGGTCGATCGCGCCCGTACCATCGGCCGCCCAACCCTGGACTAGGCCGCCGTCGGGGGTGACCAGCTGGCCCAGCGCGTCGAACGAGAACGCACCCGCGCGGGAGTACAGCTGCTCGCCGCTCTTCTCCACCACAAAGAAGCCGTCGCCCGAGATCATCATGTCGGTCTGGCGGTTGGTGAGCTGCGAGGCGCCCTGCTGGAAGTTGGTCGTGATGCCGGCAACCTTGACGCCAAGGCCGACCTGGGCGGGGTTGGTACCACCCACGCCGGCCTGCGCCGCACCCGCGTTGTTGAGGACCTGGGACAGGGTGTCCTGGAACTGGACCTGCGAGGACTTGAAGCCCGCGGTGTTGACGTTGGCGATGTTGTTACCGGTGACGTCGAGCATCGTCTGGTGGGCGCGAAGGCCCGAGATGCCGGAGAAGAGAGAACGAAGCATAAGAGGTTTTCCTTACTCGGAGGACGGTCAGACGGCCGCGGGGTCGATGGACAAGATGCTGTCGAGGTTGACGTAGGTATTGCCCACCTTGATGGTGGGGACGGAAGCTGCGAACGACGCGCTGGTGGCGGATCCGGAGACGACGGTTCCGTCGATGTCGGTGTAGCTCACTGACTTGCCGACCATGTTCATGGCCGCCATGCGCATCGTCAGGGCGAACTGTTCGCTCGACGTATCAGACATGGCGTTGAGTTGTTCAAGCGACGCGAGCTGCGTCTGCTGCGTCATCATCTCGTTGGTGTCCATGGGCGAGCTGGGGTCCTGGTTGCGCAGTTGGGCCACCAGGAGCGTCATGAAGACTGTGGAGTCCAGTGTTTGGCTCGGCGGGGTCACGGGCACGGTGCCGGTACTCATACCGGCGGCAGTTGTGGCTTCTATGCTCATGCGTCCTCCTACAGGACCAGATCGAGTCCACCACTGCGGGTGGATTGGTTGATGGGTGAGGTCTCAGGGGCGGAGGCGCGGGCTGCGACGCCTCCCTGGGTCTCGCGTGCCGAACGCTGGGGCGAGTCGCCGCGGCCGGTGAAGGCCGACGGATCGCCTGGGGCTTCCCGTCCTGACGAGCCCGATCCGGAGCCCAGGTCGAGCTTGGGGTCGAGCCCCGCGCCCACGAGATCGCGACGCAGGTCCGGGAGCGCCGCCTTGAGCGCGGCACGGGCCTGCTCGCTCGCCCCAAACAGTTCCAGGCGGACGCCGTCTTGAGTGATGTGAGCGACCACCTTGACGGGCCCGAAGGTCTCGGGGTTCACCGTCAGGGTCATCACGTGCTCGCCCTGAGGCAAGGCCTTGATCGAGGTGAGCTGGCCCGACAGCTGCGAGGCAAGGGGCGTCGGAAGCGCTGGCTGGCTGACCGCCGCGGCGGGTGCGGCCGGAGCCACCGAGGCGACGGTGGGGGTCTGTGCCGCAACGGGAACCGCGAGGGTCCCACCCTCGGTGGATGCCGCGCTGTGAACGGCGGGAGTGGCGGCGACATCGGTCGCTGCGGACGTTGCGGAGCCTGCGGTCTTGACGGCATCGGCGGCCTGGGCGGTCGCCGCGGCATCGGTCGCGGGGGCCTGTGTGTGTGCCGCGGCACGCTCTCCCAGGCCTTGACCCGAGGCCCCGTCCGCGTCGGAAGCGGAACCGGCAGCCGCCACAAGTCCGGAGGCCTGCTCTCCCGCGACGGCAGATTCCGACGCGGTCGAGGCCTTGGTGCCCGCGGTCTCGGACGTGGGGGTTGCCGCGGTGGCCGTGGCCGTAGACGCGGCGATGAGGGGTGACGCGTTGCCGTCGACGGCAGCGCCTGCGACGGGCTCGGCATCGGCATCGGCATCAGCATCGGCATCAGCATCGGCATCAGCATCGGTCACTGCTATAGCGGTGACCGCCGAGCCCTGGGAGGCCTCGCCCGAAGAGGCGTTCCCAGGCCCGGCGGAATCTAGTGAGGCGGCATTCTCCGCCAGGATGGCAGCGCTTGCGAGTGCTGCGCTGCTCGTGACTGCTGCGGCCCCTTCGGCTGGCGCCTGGGTGGCCACGGCAACCGCCACGGCGGCGGCATCCGTAGACGCCTTGTCCGACGAGGCGGTGTCCTTCTCGTCACCATTGCCCGCGTCGCTCACCGCGTCATTCCCTGCGGTGGCCTTGCTGGCGTCGCGCTGCGAGTGAGTGGTCGTGGCGTCGGCCTCGTGGCTGCGTCGTTCGCGAGCGCTCGGGGCTCCGGAGTCCTTGCTGAAGCTCGCGGCGTCGCGTCGCTCCGCCGAGGCTTCTCGCTTGACGTCGCGTGCTGCGTCGCGCGCTGCGTCAGCGGAGGATCGCTGGTCGAGCGACTCGGGGCGCGAGGCGGCCTCGAGTTCACGTGCGAATCCATCGCTCTTCGAGCTGCTCGCCATATACGACGAACGCGCGGAGGTGGACAGGGTGTTCACCACATCGACTGTGGTCATGGCTTCACCTCAACTGATTTCCGTAGCGCGGTCTCGTCGAGAGTGAGTTGCTCTTCCCGCAGATCCTCGGCCACGACTTCCACGTCGTGTCGCGCCTTCAACTTGTCGACCATCGCGGCCCGCATCTTTGCCTCGGCCCACTGATCCGTCGCGGACGCGGCCCGCTCGGATGCCACCTCAAGCGCCTGTGTGCTCTCGCGCAGCATTGCCGCCACGGAGGCCCTTGCGGCCACGACGGCCTGCCAGTTTGGCGTGTACGAGGCGAGCGCCTCGGCATGGGCGTCGTACGCGTTGGCGTGGGCAAAGTCGGGGAACTCTTGGCCCGCCAGCGCTCCGCCGATGTCGTCGGTGCGCCGCTTTGCGTCGAGCTTGTCGCGGTTCGCCTTGGCGAGATCCGCTGCGGCGCGCTCCTCTTGGAGCTTCCTGACCCGCATCAGGCCGGCGAGTGCAAAACGCCTACTCATGCGATGACTCCCATCTTGCCCACGAGGGCGGCAAGGCGGGTCCACGAGTCTTCCACGCCTGACACCACGTCTACCTGCTGCTTCAAGAACGCGTCGATTGCCGCCGAGTTGGCCACCGCCGCATCGACCAAAGGATTTGAGCCGGCGGCATAGGCGCCCACGTCGAGCAGGTCCTGGGCCCTACGACGGGCGGCCAGCACCTGACGCAGCTGCTGTGCGAGGGTGCGCTGGGCCGGGGTCGTGACTCGGGGGGCCACACGGGAGACGGAGGCGAGCACGTCGATCGAGGGGAAGTGCCCCTGGACCGCGAGCTCGCGGGTAAGGACCACGTGGCCATCGAGGATGGACCTGGCCGCGTCGGCGATCGGCTCGTTATGGTCGTCGCCGTCCACCAGCACCGTGTAGATGCCGGTGACGGAGCCGGTCGCGTCCGTGCCCGCGCGCTCAAGCAGCTGCGCGAGGATCGAGAAGGTTGACGGCGGGTATCCGCGCGTAGCGGGCGGCTCGCCCACGGAAAGGCCGATCTCGCGCTGTGCCATGGCCACGCGGGTGAGCGAGTCCATCATGAGCACGGCGTGACGGCCCTGAGAGCGAAACTCCTCGGCGATGCGCGTCGCGACAAAGGCGGCACGCATGCGCACCATCGGCGGCTCGTCCGACGTGGCGACAACCACCACGGACCTGGCAAGGCCCTCGGGTCCAAGGTCGTCCTCGAGGAACTCCCTGACCTCGCGTCCCCGCTCGCCCACCAGGGCGATCACGGAAACCTCGGCGTCGGTGCCACGGGCGATCATCGACAGCAGGCTCGACTTGCCCACGCCGGACCCCGCGAACAGCCCGATGCGCTGACCGCGGCCCACCGTGACGATGGTGTCGAGTGCCCTCACGCCAAGCCCGAGTGGGGTGTCGACGCGGGAACGATCGAGGGCCGAAGGCGCGGTGCCGGAGACGGGGGCGCGACGAGCGAGAGGCCCGTTGAGCACGGGACCCTTGCCGTCAATCGGCCGCCCAAGGCCGTCGAGCACTCTGCCCAGAAGCTGTGGACCCGTGGGGGTCATGAGGGGGCTGCCCGTGGCGCGGGCCTGCATTCCCACGCGTAGCCCGTGGACGGGACCCAGGGGCATGCAGCGGAGCGTCGATGACGTGATGGCCACCACCTCGGCCACCGTCGGCTCGTCGTTGTCCGTCTCGATCGAGACGAGGTCGCCTACCGCGCCTGAGATGCCGGTGATGTCAATCGAGAGACCCACGATCGAGGCCAGGGCCCCCACGCGCTCGGGCGCAGCGGCCTCGAGGGCCCGGCGTAGCACCGGGTCGGCGGTGACGGAGACGTGGCCCGTGTGCGGGTCCATGAGGGTGGGCACGCTCATGAGGGATCACCCAACAGCACCTCGCGGGCGCGGGCCAGAGCGGTGCCGATGCGCGCGTCGAGCGCGCCATCCTCGTGCTCCGTGATCGCGTCGCCGACGCTGAGCCTGGAGTCTCCGACCAGGCGCAACCCTGCGGGGACCACAGCCTGACCTGACTCGATGAGGAGGTTCACGTGCAAAAGGTCGTCGGGGTGAAGGCGAAGCACCGTCGGTGTCGCCTCGACGGGAAGCGCGAGTGCCCGCTCGAGCAGCGTCCGTGCGGACGATTCGCTGGGCTCGATCTCACGCTGAAGGACCGCGGACGCGAGGTCAAGCGCGGCCGAGTAGAGCATTCTGCGGGACTCCTCGAGCACAGGGACGGCCCTCGAGTTCCATTGGCTCATCGCGGTGCCAAACGCTGCGACGGCCTGGGCGGCGGCCGCGTCGCGGCGGGCCTCCCTCTCGTCGTGCTCCGCCTGGAGCCGATCCCGATCGACCGCAGCGGCATCGGCGGCGGCACGTGCGCCTGCGGCCCAGCCCGCGGCGAAGCCCGCGGTGCGCGCGGGGTCGCTCACGTCGAAACGCTGCGGGGTGATCGAGGCGGGCTTAAACGAGCTGACGCGAACATCAGGCGACATATTCGTCCTCGCCCTCGCGGCTGATCATGATTTCGCCGCTCTCCTCGAGCTTGCGGATCACCTGGACGACGTGCGAACGCGACTCCTCGACGATGGATATGCGCACCCTGCCAAGAAGGTCGATCTCCTCTTCGAGGTTCTCGCGTGCCCGCTCGGACATGTTGGAGAGAATCTTTTCCCTGACGTCGTCGTCGGCGCCCTTGAGCGCGGTCGCGAGCGTGCTGGTTTCGATGCCGCGCAGCACCAGCTGAATCGCGCGGTCCTCAAGAAGAGTGATGTCGGCGAACACGAACATCATCGACCTGATGGTGTCGGCAAGCTCGGGGTCCGTGACCGCGAGGCCCTCGAGGATGAGTTTCTCCGTGGCGGCGTCGGCGCGGTTGATGATCTCGACGAGCGGCTGCACTCCGCCGACGGCCGACATCTCGGTGGTGGTGAGAACAGCGGTGGCCTTGCGCTTGAGCTGCTCGGCGACGATCGCGACCACGTCGGGGGAGGCCTTTTCCATGAGCGCGATGCGCCTGGCGACGATGGTCTGCGTCTCAGGCGCGAAGCCCGTCATGATCGCCGATGCGTGCTCGGGGCGCAGGTGAGCCAACACGAGCGCGATGGTCTGGGGGTGCTCGCCGGAAAGCAACGACACCACTTGGCGCGCGTCGGCGTGCATCAGAAACTCGAAGGGCTGGCCCTGAATCTGGCCCGCGAGGCGCTCAAGAACAATGGCGGCCTTATCGCGGCCGATGGTCTCCTCGAGGAGTCCGCGTGCGAAGGTCAGGCCGCCCTGGGGGAAGGCCACTCCCTTAGAGCCGCTCGCCACCTTGAATTCGTCGAGGACCCCGGCGACGGTCTCGTTGTCGAGGTGAGGCAGGCGCGCGATTTCGGCGGTGATCTGCTCGATCTCTTCGTCATCAAGCTGGTGCAGAATCCGCGAGGCGGTGTCCTTGCCCATCTGGATGAGGATGAGTGCCGCCTTCTGGGCACCCGTAAGCATCGTCGCGCTCATCGGCGGTGTCCCGAAACGAGCCAGCCGCGCAGCACTTCGGCGACCTCGGCGGGCTGGGCAGAGGCGAACGCCATGATCTCGTCACGCACGTTCGCGGCAATCGAGTCCATGTCGGGCACCGGAGCCGCACCAAGCTGGCCCGCGGCCTGGTGTGCCTGGTCGATGACGGCCTGTGCGCGGGCCTCGAGGGCGTCGTGGGTCCGCGACTCGAGTGCCTCGACGGCCTCAAGGCTGAGCGTGGTGCGCTCGGTTTCACTCACGCGGCGCGACATGCGCAGGATCAGGAAGAACGCGAGCAGGACAGCGAGGCCGACGACGGCCCACTTCGCGATGTCGGTGTACATCGACTTGGTCGCTGCGGCCTTCTCCACCTGCGTGGCTTCTTCGAGCGCCACCTGGGCGGTCTCGGCTGCCGTCGTGTCGAAGGACATCTTGGAGACGGAGACCACGTCGCCACGGGTCGCGTCGACGCCAGCGGCTGCCGCGACCATGGTCTCGAGGTCGGCGATGTTCATCGTCCCTGCGGCCTCATCGGAGACCACGACGGACACCGACTGCCTCCGCACGGTGCCGGGGGCGGACTCGAGGGTTTCGGTGACCTTGTTGACCGCGTTATTCCTGACGGCAGTCTCGTTGTGATACGCGCCGTCACCTGTGGTGCCGTCCGAGGGAACGGAGATGTTGTCGGGCCCTAGGACGCCGGTTGCGGTCGATGAACCGCCGGTGTAGTCCTCGACCGTCGTCGATTCGGACAGGGGCGCCGCCGATGGGTCGGAGGAGAACGTCTCGGTGGTGCGCGCGGTCTTGTCGTAGTCGAGTTCGGCGCTCACCGACACGACGGCGTTGCCTACGCCCACCACGCGGTCGAGCATCGACTGCACGTTGGTCGTGATGCGCTGCTCATAGTCGCTCACCTGGCCGGCCTGCATGAGGGTGGTCGAGTCGCCACCCACCGACGAGAGCACCACGCCGTTCGAGTCGATCACTGCCACGTTCTCTGCCGTCAGGCCCTCGATCGAGGCGGACACCAGGTTGACGATGGCCTGGACGTTTGCGCTCGAAAGCGAGCTACCCGCGGAGGTCTGCACAAACACCGAGGCGGTCGACTCGGCCTTTTCGGACACGAACACCGAGTCCTGCGGAATCGCGAGCTTGACTGACGCCGCCTGGACGCCGCCCATCGCGGAAATCGTCTTGGCGAGTTCGCCCTCGAGTGCGCGCTGGTACGTGACCTGCTGCTGGAACTCGGAGCTCGTCATCGACATGTCGTCGAGGAGCGCGTAGCCGGCGTCGGAATTCGCGGGCAGTCCGGCCGATGCCACGGCGAGCCTGGTGTCGTACAGCTGCGAGTTGGGGACGAGGACCGTGGTGCCGCCGGCCTCAAGTTCGTACTGGATTCCGCTCGCGTTGAGCTGGTCGACGATCGCCGACGCGTCAGTGGCGGACAGGTTGGTGAACAGCGGGGACATCGTGGGCTTGGCGGCCCACTGGCTCAACGCCATGGCTCCCAGCACGAGCGCCGCGGCGAGAAGCACGGCAAAAACACGCTGAGCGAGGCTGAGTTCTTCGACCTGCTTCTGCAGGCGTCCGATCATGCTGCTGATGGGCGCGGGCATTATGCAGACATCCGCATGATCTCGGTGAAGGCGTCGATGGCCTTATTACGGATCGTGGCGGTGAGCTCCATCGCCAACGAGGCCTCGGTGGCCGCGATCGTGTAGTCGTGAACGTCCTCAAGGTCCCCGGACACCGCCTGGATGGCGAGGTCGGACGCGGTGGATTGCGCCGATTGCAGCCCGTTCACGCTCGAGGCGAGCGTGGCGGCGAAGTCGCCGCTCGCCTCCCCTGAGGCCGCGGGTGAGGCGACCTGGACATATGACGTCGGGGTGACGGACGAGGTCAGCACGGAACTGATGGGGGCGATAGACATTAGCTCTTCCCAATCTGCAAGGCGGTCGCGTACATATCCTTGGCTCGGTCGATGACCGAGGCGTTCGCCTGGTATCCACGCTGAGCCATGATCAGCTGGGTCATCTGGCTGGCCATATCGATATCGGGGTAGCGCACGTAGCCTTCGGCGTCCGCGAGCGCGTGGTCGGGTTCATACACGAGCCGGCCCTCGGCCGAGCCGAATGCGGCGCCTGCCACGTGAACGCCTCCCGTGCCTCCACCCTCGGTGTCGTTGGCCTGGGCGATCACGTAGCGCGCCTGGAATGCTGTCTCATCGGTCGAGCTGACGTTACTCATGTTGGCGAGGTTGTCCGAGACCGCATCGAGCCACTTGCGGTACACGTCCAGACCCGAGCCCGCGATGCCGATTGCGCCGAACGTGGTCACTAGGAGGTCCTCATCGCGGCACGGAGCAAGGAGAACTCGCCGTCGACGGCGCGAGTGGCGAGTTGATACCGCAGCGTGGTGTCGGTGTTGGAGACCACCTCGGTGTCGAGGTTGACGTTGTTTCCATTCTCGAGCGTGGGCTCGAGGGAAAGCTTGGTGGTCGCCTGGACCAGACCCGAGCCTTGAGCCACGGCGGCGTTGAGGGCGTCCTCAAACTGGACTCGCTTGGCCTGATAGCCGGGAGTCTGCACGTTGGCGATGTTGTCGGCGATCGCGCTCTGCCGGAGGGACAGCGCGTCGAGGGCGCTCGTCATGGCATCGAAAGTCACTGAACCGAACACGGATCGAACCACCCTTCGGAAGTCGTCGGGGCCGATCCTTGGCCAATATCAAGAGCGATCCGTGCTCAAGAGCCTCATCGGCCGACGTGAGGGGGTGATGAGGGGTGTCGGCGTGACGTTTGTCACGCGGCGCCGCGTGGCGCGAGCAGAAAACCGCTTGTTTAGGCGGGCGCGTCGAAATAAACGGGCGGCGCGGGCATGGTTCCCTGAAGGTGGGAGACCGCCTGATGATGACGCCGCGAATCGCGGGCCACGGACGCGAGGTCGTGAGAAATGGTCAGTTGCCGGGCCAGGAGGGAACGCGCTCGCTCGACGAGGTGGGCGGGAAGCGGGCCCAAGTTCACAGGAGGGGTCCACGGGTCGCGGGCGGATTCCTCAAATACGCGGTCGATCGCGAGCATGCTCTCTGCCTCGGCGACGTTCATCTCGAGTTCGCCCAGCGCATGCGCCCAGGCGTGATCCCATGCACCCGCAGGGGCGACGGCGGTCACGCGACGCCTAGTTCCCCGAGTGCTCGCTCCGGCTCGGCCTGGGCAACCTGGCTTGCGGCCTGCTGCCATGCCTCCTGAAGCGGCTCGATCAGTTCGCGGCACGAGACCACCATCTCGGGGTCACCCTTGATGTTCGCGTCGACAAGCGTGGTGAGAAGGAAGTTGTAGATGGACATCAGTTGCTTGGCACCGTCCCAGACATCCATGTCGAGCGTGTTCGCCAGCTCCGAGATGATGTCCTGAGCGTGAAGCAACTGTGCGTTGGCCGCCTGGCGGTTGTTGTCGCGCAGCGCGGCCTCGGCACGGAGCAGATCCAGAACGAGGCGGTCGTACAGCATGACCAGAAGGGTCGCGGGGGAGGCGGTGGACACGGCGTCGCGTACATAGCGGTCCCTAAGATTCGCGTAGTTCATGACGTGCCTGCCTTCCTATGACTGGTTGTATTTTGGTAGGGAGTCGATCTGGCTGGTGAGCCATGACGACTGTGCGTTCAGTCCAGAGATGGTGACCTCGAGCGCCGAATACGTGGCCTGCAACGTAGACCGGCGCAGTTCGAGGCGAATATCCCAGTTGTCGACCTGTGTTCCCAGTTCGGTGACCGCGGACTGCTGGCTGGTGATGCGTGCGGTGAGGGTGCCCGTGTAGGGGTCCGAGAACGCCTCCGCGGACCCTTGGACTCGGGTACCGATGGCCTGGATGAACGCTGCGGTTCCCTCGGGGTCGCTTTCAAGCGCCGCGGCAAACTTGGTCTCGTCAAACGTGATGGTGCCGTCGCTGCCCACGATGATGCCCACCGTCGAGGGTGATTTTCCGTTCACCGGGTAGGTCGCGGCCTGCACCACTGCATTGCGCGCTGCGGTGATGCCGGTGTCTCCCGTGAGGGTTCCTCCGGTCACGGTCGCCGTGCCGTCGCTACTGGTCGAGGTTGACACCTTGGTGCGAGAGCTGATGTCGGATAGCAATGTCGACAGGCTGCTCACCAGGTCAGAGGCGAGGCTCTTCACCTTGCTCGCGTCCGGGGCCACCGAGACGGTGGCGTCGCTTCCCGAGGCCGTCACCGAGGACACCGTGACGTCCACGCCGGTCATCAGTCCGGTAAAGGTATTCGACGACTGGGTGAATGTCTGCGCGGACGCTGTCCCCTTCCACAGGGTGAGCTGCGCGTCCACGGCCGCTTGAGCGGTCGCTGTGTCGATGCGCGTAGCCGTCGACCCGGTCACGGCGGCCTCGTCGCCCACGTAAACCTCGAACGTGCCATCGGTTCCCGTGGTGGTCGACGTGAACTGAAGGCGGTATTCAGGCGTGGTGCCGTTGCTCACGCGCACGGCAGTGGCGTTCACACCCGCGCCCGAGCTGTTGATTGCCGACGCGATGTCCGTCAGGCTGTTGCTCGTTGCCGTGAAGGACACGATGGTGCCGTCGGCCTTCTTGATGCTGAGCGTCGGGGGGTTGTCCGCGGCAATTTGCGACCCATCGGTCACCAAGGTGCTGAGCGAGACCTGCTTGGTGGCCACCTGGTCCACCGAGAACGAAATGGATCCGGCAGTGGCGGCGGTACCCGCCGTGGCGGTGGCGGAGCTTGAACTCGACGTCGCCTTAAAAGAAGTCCAGTTGGAGGCCGTGGCGGCCGACTCAGCAGCGGTAGCCAGCGAGGCGAACCGCACGTTGATGCCCTGCAGGGCGGTGACCACAGCCGACGCCGTGGTCTGCTTCGCCTTGAGCAGGGTCTGGGGCCCGGCCTCGATCTGCATGAGCGAGTTGATGATGCTGGTGGTATCCAGGCCGGTCGCGAGGCCGTCGATTCCGAGCAGTGATGACATCGTCGTGGCCTTTCTTCCGAATCCGAATGGTGGTGATTCCTACGGTGGAGCTTTCGTGGGTGAACCTGCGCCTGCGCCGGCGGGACAACTCGGGCAAATCGCCCCGCCGGCGCATTGGCGACCGGTGGGGCCGCCGTAAGGCAGCCCCACCGGAATCGTTTACTGCAGGAGCGAGAGAACGCCCTGGGGGATCTGGTTCGCCTGAGCAAGCATTGCGGTACCCGCCTGCGACAGGATCTGTGCACGGGTAAAGCTGACCATTTCGCTGGCCATGTCCGTGTCGCGGATCCGGCTCTCGGATGCGGAGAGGTTCTCCACCGCAACGTTGAGGTTCTTGACGGTGTGGTCAAAGCGGTTCTGCACGGCACCAAGGTCGGCACGCGTGGTGGAAACCGTCTTGATCGCGGCGTCGATGGCCGTGATAGCACCCTCGGCGCCGGTCGATGTGTCGAACTTCACCGATGCCGCGGCAACCTCGTTGGCCGTTGCGGTGCCGGCAGGCGCTGCTCCGGTGATGACGAGGTCGGTCGTGGCGTCTCCACCGGCGGAGGTGGTGCCAAGCGCCGCGTTGGCCTGAGCCTGCACTGCTGCTGAACGCAGAGCAACCGTGGTGTCGGTTGCGGCGTACTTCACCGAGGCAAGATCGAAGCTCTTCGAGCCGACGGTAAGGGTGCCGTTGAGGTCATCAAAAGCTGCGACGTCAGCAAAGTTGCCCATGCCGATGGTGACGGTGCCCGCCGTGCCTGCAACTGCGTTCACCGTCGTTGCGGTCGTTGCGGTACCGGTGGTCACGTTGACACCTGAAACGCCAAGTCCATTGGCGCTCATACCAGCGCCTCCGATACCCACGCTGATGGTTTCACCGACGTTGGCGCCCACCTGGAACTTGCCGTTGTAGTTGCCGTCAAGAAGCTTGGCGCCATTGAACTGCGTGGTGTCCGCGATGCGCGTCAGCTCGGACTTGAGCTGCGACATTTCGGACTGGATGTTGTCCTTGGCGTCGGTGGACAGGCCACCCTCGTTCGCTGCCTGAACGGACAGGTCACGCATGCGCTGCAGGATCGAGTGCGTCTCGGTCAGTGCGCCTTCAGCGGTCTGTACGACCGAGATGCCGTCCTGCGAGTTGCGAACGGCCTGCTTGAGGCCGCCGATCTGCGAACGCAGACCCTCAGAAATCGCAAGGCCGGCTGCGTCGTCGGCTGCGCGGTTGATGCGCAGGCCGCTTGACAGCTTCTCGAGCGACTTGCTCAGGTCGTTCTGCGTGTTGGCAAGGTTGCGGTACGAGTTAACGGCCGCGATGTTCTGGTTAACTGAGAAACCCATGATGTGTCTCCTCCGTGAATAGGGTTCGAACTGCCGCCCTTCCCTGGGCGAGCAATTACTTGATCGTCACGTGACGGTGAGAGTTGAGTTTTTTGGGGCCACTTCTTTGTTCTGAACGGAAAAACCCGCCCGGGTTCCGTGAGGAACCGCGGGCGGGCGACTACTAACTTGCGGCGCGGGCCCAGGACTGGGCCGCAGCGCTGACGGCAGGAGCGACTGCTGCGGCGCCCCTCGTCTCCGATGTCCGGGCGGCGATCGACGCGTAGTACGCCTGGCGGCGACGCTCGACCACTCCCTCGGTCGGGTTCACTGATGGGGCCGCGTCGGCGTCCAGGTTGGCGTTGAGGCCATCCTTGAGAAGAGAGAGAGCCTCGGTGCGCAGCTGGCTGATGCGTGAACGGGTCAGGCCCATCTCGTCGGCCAGCTCGATCACGGGGCGGTCGTGGAAGAACAGTTGCTCCACTACATAGCGCAGCTTCTCAGGCAGGCACGTGATGCCCGCACGGAGGTACTCGACCTGTTCGCCGTTGACCAGCGCGTCGAGCGGGCCCACGGAGCTATCAACGACCATGTCCGCAACCGCGCCATCGAAGGCGTCCATCGACAGGATGCGGGTGCCCGCGTCTGCCTTGGCCGCGTCGACGTCCTCGACACTGACTCCGAGCGCCTGAGCGAGCTCGGGCTTGGTGGGGGTGCGCCCCAGCTGGCCCGTGAGCTCGTCAGATACCTCGGAGGCCTGACGCGCACGGCGTCGGGCTCCACGGGGGACCCAGTCCATCGAGCGCAACTCATCAATGAGTGCGCCGCGGATACGCATCGAGGCGTATCGGGCGAACGGGACGCCCTTGGAGTCGTCGAAAGAACGGGCGGCACGTACCAGCGCCATCGCTCCGGCGGACGTCAGATCTGCCCGAGAGACGTGCGACGGTACGCGAGCGAGCACCTCGTTCACGTTGTAACCCACCAGGGCCAGGTTCTGCTCAACCAGGGCGTTGGATCGGTTCATGTCGTCGTTCATGTGGCTAATACTGCGGATGGGACCGCGAGACGTAAAGGAGAGAAGTCACAGGTGACCTCTTACACTCGGGTCGGCGGGAAATGTCACACGACACGCCCGATTTTGGAATGTCCGAATCGTCCAAATTGCGTTGTGACATGACCTACTCCCCACACATGGGGTACCCATAATGGGGGGCAGCCCAGGACACCCCCCGGGGTGTAAAAAGTGGTTAAGTGACTCTTGTCACATCACGCGTGCGCAAGCCGATTCACAGAACCCTCACCATTGCCGATAGGGATCGCATGGGACTCAACGAACTGTCTACCGCGCTGTGGCGCGAACGAGAGCTCCTCGAAATGCTGCTGTTCAAGCTCGAAGAGGAAGAACTAGTGCTCGCAAGCGGGCGCACACGCTGGCTAGGACGCGCCACCCGCGAGGTGGAGTCCGTCCTGGACCAGATTCGCGGTGTCGAACTCGGCCGCGCCATCGAGGCTGACGACGCCGCCCGCGAGGTCGGGATTCCCGAAGGCTCCTCGCTGCTCGAGCTCGCCAAGGCCGCACCCAGCCCCTGGAACGACCTTCTGCGCGGCCACCACGTGGCACTCACCGACGTGACCACGCAGATCGACGCGATCGCGCACTCCAATAGGGATGTGTTGTCGCAGTCCGTGCGCGCCACCCAAGAGGCGCTGCTCGGGATCAGCGCGACCGTCAGCACCTACAACACCAAGGGTGGATCCGCACAGGCGGTCGACGCCTCCTTTCTGTTGGATGAGGCTCTGTAAGCAATGAGTACCTTCTCGGGCCTTTCCACCGCACTGTCGTCGCTCAACGCGCAACGGCAGGCCCTATTGGTCTCCGGGCAGAACATCGCGAATGCCAACACCGCGGGCTACACGCGCCAGCGCACCGACATGCAAGCCGTCGAGGCCGTCAGCGTGCCGTCGATGTGGTCGACGCCGATGGGCGCAGGCAACGGCGTGGCTACCGTGGGGATCGCCCGCTTGGGCGATGAGTTCCTCGACGCGCGGCTGCGCACCCAGACAAGTCAGGCGTCTCTCAACACCTCCACCGCCACCACGTTGTCCAGGCTCGAGTCGCTCGTGACAGAACCCGGCGATACGGGTCTCGCGTCGGGACTCCAGGAGTTCTGGGCGGGTTGGGAAGATGTGGCGAACTCGCCCAGCTCCGCCGCGGCCCGGACCACGCTGATGGGCAAGGCGACTCAGCTCACCAACCAGATCGCCGACACGTACACGGCTTACGAGAATCAATGGAACCAGGCACGCACGGAGGCGACGACCTACGTGGACCAGGTCAATTCGACAGCGACGTCGATTGCCGAGCTCAACAACCAGATTCGTGGCGTGATCGTGTCCGGCGGCTCCGCCAACGAATTGGTCGATAGGCGCAGCGTTCTCATCACGCAGCTGTCGGGGATGGTGGGCGCCTCGTCGCGCGCACAGCCCGATGGCACCGTCAACGTCATGGTGGGAGGGAATCCGCTCGTCAGCGGTGACCGGGCCCAGAAGATCCAGCTCGACGGCTCGTACGTCATGACCTCGGCAACCGAGGGGTCACCCCCACCCGACCCGGTACGTCTGAGCTGGTCCTCCACGGGAACACCCCTCGTGCTCGATGGCGGCACGCTCGCCGGCACCATCTCTTCGATGCAGCCCGCCTCGACGGGTGGGCCCATCGCCAACGCGGTGTCCAAGATCAACGCCCTTGCCACAAGCATCGCGACCACCGTCAACACCGTCCACACGGGCGGACAGACGCTCGCGGGCACCACGGGAGTGGACTTCTTTAGCCTCGCATCGGGCGTACCCGCGGCGCTTGGCCTGTCCGTCGCGTTCACGGATCCCGACATGGTGGCGGCAGGAAAGCCCCTGAGCGGCGAGTTCGACGGATCGGTTGCGGACCAGATTTCCCAGCTGCGCGAGGCCACCGACAGCCCCGACGCCGACTGGCGCAGTTTTGTGGTCGAGTTGGGCGTGGCCAGCGCCTCCGCGATGCGTAGGGCCGATGTGTCCGAAGTGTCGCGTTCGGTGGCCGAGAACCTTCAACTCAGCAACGCGAGCGTCGATGTAGATGAAGAGATGACGAACATGCTCAACTATCAGAGGGCGTACGAGGGCGCGGCCCGAGTACTCACCGCGATAGACGAGATGCTCGACACGCTTATCAACCGCACGGGATTGGTCGGGAGGTAGCCAGTGATTAATCGAGTGACGCAGCAGACGATCCAGCGCTCCACGCTGGCCAACATGCAAACGAACCTGGTTCGGATGTCCGAACTTCAGGGCCAGATGTCCTCGGGCAAGAACATCACGAAGCCTTCAGACGACCCCGCAGGGGCCGCGCGCTCGATGTCGCTCCGCTCTGAGCAGGCCGCCGCGACCCAAGCCTCACGAAACGCCGACGACGGCATCGCCTGGCTGGGCACCACGGACACGGCGATGCAGTCCGCAATTGCCGCTTTGCAAAGCGCGCGCAACCTGACTGTTCAGGGTGCAAGCACGGGCTCGATGGGCCCCGCCGCACGCGAGGCCATCGCCACGGAGTTGGACGGCATCCGGGACCAGCTTCTGGACCTGGCCAACACGACACTGCAGGGACGCGCCGTCTTTGCTGGCACCACCGGAGGCGGAATCGCCTTCACCGACGGATCGGCCATACCGCCGTACGAATGGCAAGGAACAGCAACCGCCACGGTCGAGCGTCGGCTGTCCCCGAACTCGACCGTGCGCGTTGATACCGATGGCCTAGCAGCCTTCGGCGAGGGAGCCACGTCGGTCTTTGCACTGATCGACAGCATCTCGGCCGAGCTGCGCGGCACCAGCCCCAATGTCACCAACAGCCTCGACGACATCGACACCAAGCTTGAAGGAATGCTGTCCTCGGTGGCCAACGTGGGCATCAGGTACAAGCAGGTCTCCGAGGCTCAGTCTTCGATTGCCATCAAACTTCAGGACGCGACGTCTAGCATTTCCAGTATCGAAGACATCGACCTAGCGGAGACCATCATGGAACTCAAGATGCAGGAGGTCGCCTACGAAGGCGCCCTCGGTGCAGCGGCCCGCGTGTTGCAGCCCACCCTGATGGACTACCTCCGATGAGCGTCGCGGTCGCACTGGACGGAGCCGGCAGCCGGCTCCGCGTGCTCCCGGACGAGCTGGTCTTTGTGGAGCCACCGCCAGGCATGGCGACCCTCACTCGCTTTGACATCGCCGCGCTCGACGAATCAGGCTTCCTGTTCGCGCTCCGCAGCCTCGAGCAAGAGGGCGTCAGGCTCTTTGTCATCCCGCCACAGGCGTACTTCTTTGACTATGCCCCCACGATCTCGGCCAGCGCGCGCACCGCGCTTGGCCTGGACGAGACCACCGTGCCGGTGATGCTCGCGGTGGTACACCCCGGCGGCGACGACCCCACCACGGTCAATCTCTTGGCACCCATCCTGATCAACCCCGCCACAGGCGCGGCCGCTCAGGTGGTTCTCGACGGCGACGAGTGGCCGCTGCGCGCGCCGCTCGGCTCGGGTGCAGCTGCCGCTTAGGCCTCCGCGCGCCCACGCGCGCACGCGCCACGATGGCGCGCCCAAAAACGCCCAAAGGGCCTCCTCCGCGAGAGGTCCCAACCCCGCACGTTACGATTCCATGTATGGGTGTCCTTGATCGTTTCGAGAAGGGCGTCGAGAACGTGATGCAGTCGGCGTTCGCCAAGACGTTCCGATCCGGCGTCAAGCCGGTTGAACTTTCTAGCGCCCTCAAGCGCGAGTGCGACGCGAGGGCGGCCGTGGTCGACCGTCAGCGCACGGTGGTCCCCAACGAATACGTGCTCGCGCTCAGCGCAGGCGACATCGAAAACGTTCAGGCGTGGGGCGACGAAGCCCTCGCGAGGGAGTTTGAGGACGCGCTCCACGACCACGCCGACAGGCAGCGCTACAGCTTTGTGGGCCCGGTGGCCGTGCGCTTTGAGGCGGATGAGTCGCTCGCCACCGGTCGCTTCGCGGTGCAGTCGCGTTCAACTCGCGGCCCCGCAGCACCCGCGGGCCACAGCAATGCCCAGTCGCGCTATCCGCTGCTCGACATCGACGGCAAGAGATTCCACCTCACGGAGATCGCGACGACGGTGGGCCGGGGCACCGAGGCCGACCTCACGGTGGACGACACGGGCGTGAGCCGCCTCCACGCGCGTTTTGACCGCACCGAGTACGGCACCATCCTCACCGACCTCGGTTCGACCAACGGCACGTTCGTCGAGGACCAGCGCATCCGCGAGGCGACGCTCGTCGACGGCAACGCCATCACCATTGGCCGCACCACGATCCTCTACTGGGACGGCCTTCCGGCCGCAGAGGACGCCTGATGAGTCAGCTCTCGATCACGCTCTTGCGCCTGGGCTACCTGGTGTTGCTGTGGGGCATGGTGCTGGTCGCCATCGCCGTACTGCGTTCCGACCTGTACGGCACCAGGGTGACCTCGCGTGGCCGCGGGCTGGGGCGCCGCCCCAAGCCCTCGGCTCGCACCAACAAGTCACCGGCGCCCTCGCGCGCATCGATGGGCGTCCGCGCAGGGTCCGTCTCCACGCGAGAGCCCGCGGCGCACCTCGCCATCGTGTCGGGATCACTCAAGGGCACCACGCTTCCGCTGGGCGAAACCTCGATCCTGATTGGCCGCGCCGCGACATGCACCGTGGTGATCGAGGACGACTTCCTCTCGGCCCGCCACTGCCGTATCTTCCCGGAGAACGGACAGTGGTTCGTCGAGGACCTCGGCTCCACCAACGGGACGTTCCTCGGCAACCAGAAGGTTGAGGACCCCGTCGCTTTCACCGTTGGCGAGCGCGTCCGCATCGGCTCCACCACGCTCGAATTGAGGTCGTGACATGTTTTTGACCCTGCGTTTTGCCGCGCGTTCCGATGTGGGCCTCGTGCGCGCAGATAACCAGGACTCGGGCTTCGCCGGCCCCCACCTGATCGCGGTGGCCGATGGTATGGGCGGCGCCGCCGGCGGCGATATCGCCTCGTCGATCGCGGTGGCTCACCTCGCGGGACTCGAGGGCGAGGCCCTTGGCCCGGACGAGGCCCTCGACCGCCTCAAGGAGGCCATTGCCGAGGCGCATGCAGACATCGTCGAGCGCGCCCACAATGACCCCGAACTCTCAGGGCTCGGCACCACCGTGACCGCGATCCTCCGTTCCGGATCATCCCTGGCAATGGCACATATCGGGGACTCCCGCGGGTATCTGCTGCGCGACGGAGTGCTCGACCAGGTCACGTCCGACCACACGTTTGTTCAACACCTCGTCGACACGGGCCGCATCTCGCAGGCGGACGCGGAGAATCACCCCAAGCGCAATCTCGTGCTGCGCGTGCTGGGCGACATCGACGCCGACGTTCCCGTCGACATCTCGGTGCGCGAGGCCCGCGTGGGCGACAGGTGGATGCTCTGCTCCGATGGGCTGTCTGGCGTCGTGTCACGCACCACCATGCTCGAGACCCTCATCGAGGTCGACGATCCGGGCGACTGCGCCGACGCCCTGGTGGCTATCGCTCTCTCGGCGGGTGCTCCCGACAATGTGACGTGCATCATCGGCGACGTCGTGGACGTCGACAAGTCCCCCGGAGACAAGTCGAAGACCCTTCCCAACCAGATCGTCGGCTCTGCCGCGCGCGACCGCAATCGTCCCACCCAGGGCTCGGAGTCCTCTGCGGGACGTGCAGCCAAGCTCTCCGCAGCGACGACGGCCGACGAGGACGAAGAGGAACACACGAGCCGTTGGTCGAGGATCAAGCCGTGGCTCCTTCCCGTGACGGCTCTGCTTGTGGTCGTCGCAGGACTGTGGGGCGCGTACGCGTGGACCCAGACCCAGTACTACGTGGGGACCGAGGCCGGTGACGTCGCGATCTTCAAGGGCATCCCCCAAACGCTCGGACCGATCTCGCTGCATTCGGTAGCCGAGGTCTCCGACATCGCCCTCACCGACCTCAAGCCGTTCGAGCGCGAGCGCGTCGAGTCGGGCCTCCGCACCGACAACCTGACGGCCGCCCGCACCATCGTCGACTCCCTGAGGAACGACGGGTAGTGGCAACCGTCCTCGAGGTCTCGGTGCGCGTCGGACGACGCTCCGAGGCTGTGCTCCTGCTCTTTGCATGCGCGGTCGCGCTCGGAGCACGGGCATTCGTGGACGCCAACACCGGAGGGGGCATCGGCACCCCGTTCGTCGTCTATTCCGCGGTGGTAGTGGCGCTCGCGATTGCCGCCCACGTGGTGGTGAGGCTGCGCGCCCCCGCAGCAGACCCGGTACTCCTCCCCGCGGCCTTCGCCCTCACCGGCCTGGGACTCGCGATGATTCGTCGTATCGACTTCGCCTACGCGGAGAGCGGGAGGTCCACCGACTTCGCCACCACTCAAGAGGTGTGGGCAGTCGTGGGACTCGTGGCCGCGTTGCTCGTGATCGGCTTCCTCAAGGATCACCGCGTGCTGCGCCGCTACACGTATACGGCCGGTGTGCTGGGCCTCCTCGGACTGCTTCTCCCCCTGGTTCCCGGGGTGGGACGCGAGGTCAATGGCGCCAGGATCTGGATCTCGCTCTTTGGCCGATCGCTCCAGCCCGGGGAGTTCGCCAAGATCGCGTTCGTCGTATTCTTCGCCGGCTACCTCGTGTCCAACCGCGACACGCTCGCCCTCGCGGGCCCCAAGGTGCTGGGGATCCGGCTGCCGCGCCCGCGCGACCTCGGACCGCTCCTGATCGTGTGGGCCGCCGCCGTGCTCGTGCAAGTGGCCCAGCGCGACCTGGGTGCCTCGTTGCTGTTCTTTGGCCTGTTCGTGGCGATGCTGTACGTCGCGACCCAGCGCATCTCGTGGGTGGTCGTAGGCCTCGCCCTCTTTGCGGCGGGTGCCGTGCTTGCGGGGACGATCTTCGCCCACGTCGCCTCGCGCTACGACGCGTGGCTCCACGCGCTCGACACCTCGGTATACAACTCGGGCCGCTCGTACCAACTCGTCCAGGGCCTCTTTGGCATGGCGTCCGGCGGACTCTTTGGGACAGGACTGGGAAACGGTTCCCCCGGACTGGTCCCCTACGCGGAGTCCGACTTCATCATGGCCTCCCTTGGTGAAGAGCTGGGGCTCACCGGCTTCATGGCGATCCTCGCGATGTACCTCGTCGTGGTGCAGCGCGCCCTCCGCACCGCGATTGGTGTGCGCGACGGCTTTGGCAAGCTCATCGCGGTGGGCATCGGCTTCTCGATGGCGCTCCAGCTGTTCGTGGTGGTGGGCGGCGTCACTCGCGTGATCCCCCTCACCGGGCTCACGACACCGTTCCTCGCATACGGCGGATCCTCGATGATCGCCAACTGGATAGCCATCGGGCTCCTCATGCGAATCTCTGACCTTTCACGCGCGTCGGCCACCGACGTGGTCCCCGCCGGCTCTCCTCGCTTCTCGGCCGCGCCAAGTCGGGTTCCCGCGCCCGAAGCCGCCGCGTCGGGAGACGCCGCGTCCGAAGACGCCGAATCCGCCAAACGGTCCGAGAGCGAGGCCGCGCAATGAACGAACCGATTAGGCGCCTCTCCGCGGTGGTCCTGTTGCTGTTCCTCACGCTCATGGTCTCGGCATCATGGGTCCAGTTCGTCAAGGCCGACGCGTTGGGCGAGGACCCCAGAAACGTGCGCACCCTCTACCGGCAGTTCGGGTCGTTCCGGGGCCCGATCATCGTCGGCGGGCAAGCCATCGTTTCCTCGGTCCCCATCGACGATCCATTCGATTACCAGCGCACTTATTCCAACGGACCGCTTTATGCCCCCGTCACCGGCTACTACTCGATCGGGCCGGGACGCTCCGCCCTCGAGGCCACCGAAAACGCGCTGCTGGACGGTTCGGCTGATGCCCTCTTCTGGACACGCCTGGGCGAACTGGTCGCAGGCACGGAACAGCAGGGCGCATCCGTGGAGCTCACGATCGATCCGGTCATTCAGCAGGCCGCGTACGACGCGCTTGGCGACCGCACCGGCGCCGTCGTGGCGATCGACCCACGCACGGGAGCGATCCTGGCGATGGTGTCAACGCCGTCGTACGACCCCACGGTGCTCGCCGTGCACTCCTCGTCCGAGTCAAACAGCGTGTACCAGACGCTCCTCAACGACCCCGCGGAATCGCTGATCAACAGGGCCATCGGCGGCGACACGTACGCGCCGGGCTCGACGTTCAAGCTGATCGTCGCGGCGGCGGCTCTCGAGGCCGGATACAGCCCCGACACCCTGATCGACGCTCCTCAGGAGCTCGATCTTCCCCTTACGACCGCCACGATCAAGAACTACGGCGGCGAAGTGTGCGGGCCCACCGATCAGGTCACCCTGCTTGAGGCGCTACGCGTCTCGTGCAACACGGCCTTTGCTCAACTGGCCATGGACCTGGGCTGGCCCGCGATCGAGTCGGCCGCCGCAGGCTTCGGATGGGGATCCGAACTGTCGATCCCGCTCAAGGTCACGCCTTCGCGCCTGCCCGATTCGCCCAACGAGCCTCAAATCGCCCAGTCGGGGATCGGCCAGTTCGACGTCAGGACCACGCCCCTGCAGATGGCCATGGTGGCGGCGGCCATCGGCAACGATGGCGTGCTGATGAAGCCCTACCTCGTCGACACCGTGCGCGACCCCGACCTGCGGGTCATCTCTCAGACGTCGCCGGAACAAATGTCGACCGCGATGAGCCGCGAAGCCGCGGCCGCGCTGACCGTCATGATGCAGTCGGTGGTCGACAGCGGCACCGGAACCGCGGCCGCAATCGACGGGATTTCCGTCGCAGGGAAGACCGGCACCGCAGAGACGGGCACCGACACGGCGCCCCACACTTGGTTCGTATCCTTTGCCCCGGCCGAGAATCCCGTGATCGCCGTGGCCGTCGTGGTCGAAAACGGCGGGGACCTCGGCAACGAGGCGACGGGCGGAAAGGTGAGCGCCCCCATTGCGAAGGCCGTCATCGCGGCCGCGATCGCACGGGCAGCGGGGACCAGCTGATGCAGCTGCGCGGGGGCACCACGTTGGGAGGACGCTATGTATTGCGGTCCCTTCTCGCCGTGGGCGGCATGGGTGAGGTGTGGCGCGGGATCGACAGCGAGCTCGATCGTCCCGTCGCCATCAAAGTGCTCAAAGAGGAAGCCCAACACAACGAGACGTTCCTCAAGCGCTTCAACAACGAGGCGCACAATGCCGCGGGGCTCATGCACCCCAACATCGCTCAGGTCTTTGACTACGGCGACCAGGCGGGAACCGCGTACCTCGTGATGGAGTTGGTCGAAGGCGAGCCGCTGTCCACGGTGCTCGAACGCGAGGTCACCGTCGATGAGGAACGCCTGGTGCGCATCATGATCGGCACGTGCAGGGGTCTCCAGGCCGCGCACGAGGCGCACGTCATGCATCGCGACATCAAGCCGGGCAACCTGCTGATTCAGGGCGAAGACCTCGTCAAGATCACCGATTTTGGGGTCTCCCGAAGCCGCGACCAAACCACGCTGACCGCGACCGGAATGGTCATGGGCACGGCCCAGTACCTCGCCCCCGAGCTCGCGCTTGGCAAGCCGGCCACCCCCGCATCGGACCTCTACGCGCTGGGAATCATCGCGTACGAATCCGTCGTGGGAAAGCGGCCCTTCACCGCCTCGTCTCCCGTTGACATCGCGATCGCCCAGGTCAACGAGTCCGTTCCTGCCCTGCCGGCGAGCGTTTCGCCCGCTTTGGCGGCGCTCATCATGGACCTTTTAGAGAAGAATCCACGCAGGCGGCCGTCGACGGCAGGCGAATTGGAGCAGATCCTGAAGGATTTGCGACTCCCCTCAAAGGCCGAAAGGGCGCTGCGAGCACGGGGCGCCCCTGAGGCAATTCGCCCACGAAGAACCAGCCACGCACCCCAGCGAGCGATGCCCCCATCGATCGCTCCGAAGCGCTATCGACCCCGTCCCGACGCGCCGCCGAAGCGACATGTCTAATAGGAATGCCACAATGAACGCAACGACGGCACTGTTGCTCAACATCCAAGGAACATCATGAACGACGAACCACGGCTCCTCGCGGGCCGGTACGAGGTCGGCGACCTGATCGGTCGCGGCGGTATGGCCGAGGTCCACATCGGCTATGACACGCGCCTCGGCAGAAGCGTCGCCATCAAGATCCTGCGAGCTGATCTGGCGCGCGACCCCTCGTTCCAGACGCGCTTCCGCCGCGAGGCCCAGGCCGCCGCGGGGCTCAACCACCCGTCGATCGTGGCCGTCTACGACACGGGCGAGGACCAGTTCCAGAACGACCACGGCGTGCGACAGGCCGTCCCCTTTATCGTCATGGAGTACGTCGAGGGACACACCGTCCGCGAGATCCTCAAGGGCGACGTGGCAGCGCCCATCGAGGAGGCCGTCGAGATCACCATGGGTGTACTCGCGGGGCTCGACTACGCGCACCACGCCGGGCTGGTCCACCGCGACATCAAGCCCGCCAACGTCATGCTCACGCCCACGGGCGCCGTCAAGGTCATGGACTTTGGGATCGCGCGTGCGCTGGCCGATATCGGCCAGACCATGACTCAAACGCAGGCCGTCGTCGGCACCGCCCAGTACCTGTCGCCCGAGCAGGCGCGCGGGGAAAACGTCGACGCCCGCTCCGACCTGTACTCGACCGGTTGCCTCCTGTTTGAGCTCCTCACGGGGCGCCCGCCGTTCATGGGCGACTCGCCCGTATCCGTCGCGTATCAGCACGTCCGCGAAGAGGCGCCCAAGCCGTCGCAGTTCGCATCCGACGTCCCTGCGTCGCTCGACGCGGTCGTGGGCAAGGCCCTCCAGAAGGACCGCAACCTGCGGTACTCGACCGCCCAAGAATTCAGTGCAGACCTTCAGCGCGCCATCGGCATCACGCCCGCGCCCGTGTCGGGGTCGCAACCCGTCGGGTCCGCCGGGTGGGGAGGAGGCGCCGCGGGCGTCGCCGCCGCAGGCATCGCAGGTATCGCAGGTCAAGCCGAGTCCGGCAACACCGGCGCCACGGCAGTCTTTGAGCCGCAGGGCGCCACCTCCGACAACACGGGCGCTACGGCAGTGATGCCCGCGAGCAACGCTGGCTCCTGGGGCTCTGTCATGGGCGGACCGCCGATGCCGCCCGCAGTGCCCTCCAGGGCAAGCAGCGTGGACGTCGACGACGCAGACCTGGTCGAGGATGACCCACGCCGTAGGCGCCTCATCCAGATTGGCATCGCGGCGGCTGCGGTCATCGCCCTCATTGTGCTCATCGTCGCGCTCTTCTCGCTCGCCAACAGTGGTTCGGGTGAAGAAACCCCCGTGGTCGACCTCGTGACGATTCCGATTCTCGAGAACCGCCTCCAGGCGGACGCCGAGGCCCAGCTGACCGAGCTCGGCTTGGTCCCTAAGGTACAAGAAGAGAGCTCCGATACCGTCGAAGCCGGCCGCGTCACGCGTACCGACCCCGACGCGGGCGCAGAGGTCGAGGCCGCGTCGACGGTGACGGTGTACGTGTCGACCGGCGCGGACGTGGTCGCGGTGCCCGACGTGCGCGGCCAGAGCCAGGCCGACGCGATCAAGGCCATCGAGGCCGAGGGCCTCAAGGTGAGCAAGGTCGAGGTCGATCACGATCCCGACATGAGCGCGGACAATGCCACCAAGACCGACCCTATCGCCGGTGAAGAGGTGGCCAAGGACACCGAGGTCACTCTCTATGTGTCCGACGGCCAGGTCGACCTGCAAGAGTTGCGCAAGCTGTCCTCGACCGAGGCACAGCAAATACTCATCACGTTGGGGCTCGTTGCGAGCACCCAAGACGTCGAGACGTCGGACGCGGATCCGAATACCGTGCTCGAGATGAGCCCGCTTCCTGGGCTAGTCCCACAGGGCTCAACCGTGATTCTCAAGATCGCCAAGGCTCCCACCACGGTGGCCGTGCCCAACGTCGTCGGCAAATCGCAGGTCGAGGCCACGAGCCTTCTCCAGACCGCGGGGCTCAACGTCAAGGCCGTCGAGGCGTCGTCCGCAACCGTCGCGAAGAACAAGGTCATCTCGCAAGACGTGGCGGCAGGCACCCAGGTGGCGAAGGGCGCGTCGGTAACCATTACGGTCTCGACGGGTACGGAAGTGGTTCCCACGACTACAACGCCGGTTGTGCCGCCTGGACCGTAGTCGTCGAAGGCGCCTCGTCAGACGGGATTTTCGCGTTCAGGGAATGATTCTGCGCGTTTGGGTGTCTAATCAGGCACTATGACGGCCTTGCTTACCGCCCCAGCGCTCCAGGCGTACGTGACTGCGCGCTTGGACGCTGTGCAGTGCACGCTTGACGACTACCTGATGAGCGCAGGGTCCGAGTTGCCCTCGGCCGGCGCCGACTATCGCAACCTGTGGCAGACGATCGGCAATCAGTTTGGCGGCGGCAAGAACATGCGCCCGTCGCTCACGCTCGCGGCATATGCGGGCCTGGGCGGCGAGGACGAGGGGGCCATCCTGCCCGTGGCGGCCGCGATGGAGATGCTTCACATCGCGATGCTGGTCCACGACGACGTTCTGGACCATGACGAGGTCAGACGCGGCAAACCCAATGTCGCGGGCACGCGACGCGCGGAGCTGAAAGGCTCTCGACTCGCCCAGCCGCAAGTGGACGACCATGTGCTGGCCGCGGCGCTCCTCGGCGGGGACCTTGCCCTGGCCTCGGCGTATGACCTCATCGCCAAGGCCCCGCTTCCCGCACACCACCGCCTCGCGTGCATCGACCTCATCACGCGCGCGATCCGCACCACGATTGCCGGCGAGTTGCTGGACATGTACGGCGACCTCAACGACCCCGCCGACGCGAATTCGCTTCTTGTCGCCGAGCTCAAGACGGCCACGTACTCGTGTGTGGTTCCCCTGCGCACAGGCGCTCAGCTCGCGGGAGCGGACCCCACGATGGTGAGCCACCTCGAGCGCCTAGGCGCGTCCCTCGGCCTGTCCTTTCAGCTGGTAGACGACGACCTTGGCGTGTTCGGCAATCCCGCCGTCACGGGCAAGTCCGTGCTCTCCGACCTGCGAGCAGGCAAGCGCACCGAACTGCTGCGCCTGGGCTTCCACCAGGCGGACGATAGGGGCCGTTCCATCCTGCGCCAGTCCGTTGGCAATCCCGATCTTGACGAGGACGGGGCGGAACGCGTGCGCACCGTGCTGATCGAATCTGGGGCTCGGGCGCGCGCCCTCAAGGTGGCCAGGCAACAGGCTCGGACCGCGCGTAGGATCGCGATGGAGCGCATTCCTGCTCCACTTTCGGGGTATCTCAATACCCTCATCGACTCCCTGGAGGAGCGTACGTCGTGACGCCACGATCAAGCAGGGCGCAACGAAGCCCCCAGCATGACAACGAGACGTCACTTGAGTTGTACGACGCGACCGCATGCGACGCTTCGTCACGGGTGATTCGCCGCTACTCGACGTCCTTTGGGATAGGGACCAGGCTTCTTGGCGGGACCACCCGCCGGCACATCACGTCCATTTACGCGATGGTCCGCATTGCCGACGAGATCGTTGACACCTATCGCGGCGAGGACGCTCGCGAGCTCCTCGATGGTTTTGAGCGTGAGGTGCACGCGTGCATGGACGGCCAGTTCGGGACCAATCTGATCGCGCATGCGTTTGGGCTCACGGCCCGCGCCGTGGGGATCACCAAGGACATGACGGAACCGTTCTTCGCGTCGATGCGCATGGACCTCGACACCACGGAACACACGCCCGCGAGCTTTGACCGCTACGTCTACGGCTCCGCCGAGGTCATCGGCGAGATGTGCCTCGCGGCCTTTCTCGCCACGGACGACGGCCCCGGCGATGCCCCCGTCAAGGTGCGCGAGGGCGCGCGCCGCCTCGGGGCCGCGTACCAAAAGATCAACTTCTTGCGCGATCTGGCCACCGACTCGGACGACCTCGGGCGTTCGTACTTTCCAGGGGTCACGGCGGCCACGCTGACCGACGAACACCTGGCCGAGCTTGTCGACGATTGCCGTGCGGATATCCGAGCGGCCGAGCACTGCCTGCCCGCACTGCCTCGCCGGGCGCGCATTGCCGTCGCCACCACGATCGATATCTACTCGCGACTCCTACGCAGCATCGCGCGCACCCCCGCCCGGCGCCTATCCGACCAACGCGTGCGCGTCGCAAACCCGGTGAAGGCCGGGTATGCCCTGCGCAACGCCTGTCCGTTGATGAGCTCCATGAGGAGGCCAGCATGACCACATCCCACTCCGAACCGACGAGTGCAGGACCCCGCATCGTCGTCATAGGCGCGGGCGTGGGGGGGCTGGCCTCGGCCGCGCTCCTTGCCAGGGGCGGCGCGTCGGTGACGCTGTTGGAGCGTCACGACCGCATCGGCGGCCGCGCGAGCCTGCTCGAGATGAACGGCTACCGGTGGGACACGGGGCCATCGTGGTACCTCATGCGCGAGGCCTTCGACCAGTTCTTTGCGCTCATGGGCACGTCCACCGAGGAGCAGCTTGACCTGATCGACCTCGACCCCAGGTATCGGGTGTTCTACGAGGGAGACGACCCCGAGGGTGCCGCGGAGCAGCTCGACGTGGTCGCCGATCCCGAGACGAATTACGCGCTCTTCAACCGGATGTCTCCCGGTGACGGAGACGCGATGCGCGCCTATGCGGCCGAGTCGAAGGAGCTGTATCAGCTCGCTCTGGACCGCTTTCTGTACACGACGTTCGAGCGGCCCGACAAGGTAGCCAACGCGAAGGTCTTCCGCAGCCTCCCGATGCTCGCCTCGCTTCTCACGCGGTCGCTTGGCTCCAAGGTGGCCTCCAAGGTGCGCGACGAGCGTCTGCGCAAGATCCTGGGCTTCCACGCCGTGTTTTTGGGCTCGTCCCCCAAGCGCGCACCCAGCCTGTTCTCGCTCATGAGCCACCTGGACCTCACCGACGGCGTGCGGTACCCGCGCGGCGGGATGTACGAGGTCATGCGCGCCCTGGAACGGGTGGCGCTTGCCGAGGGCGTGGAGATTCGCACCTCGTCCAACGTGTCTCGCATCGTCGTGGGGGCCGACGGCCTCGCCTCAGGGGTCGAGCTCGAGTCCGGTCAGCTCCTTGACGCCGACGCCGTGGTGTCGGGCGCGGACATGCACCACACCGAGACCGTGCTCCTCGACAAGCCCCATCAGTGGCAGCCCGAGCGTCGGTGGAAGCGCCGCTCCCCAGGGGTCAGCGCGCTTCTGGTGTTTGCCGGCGTACGCGGAGAGCTTCCCGAGCTCGCGCATCACACCCTGTTTTTCACGCGTGACTGGGAGGCGAACTTCTCGCAGATCGTGGGCAAGGGCGAGCTGCGTCCGCCGTTCCCCGCATCGGTGTATGTGTCGCGCGTGACGCCCATGGATCCTGGCTCCGCCCCTAAGGGGCACGAGAACCTGTACATGCTGGTGCCGTTCCCGGCCGACGCCGAGCTTGGGGCCACACCCGAAAGCAAGGCGCTGCTCGAGGAGCACGCGCAACGCTATCTGGCCCAGGTGGCCGCATGGGCCGAGATTCCGGACCTGCTCGAGCGGACCACCATCTACAGCGTCACCTCGCCACACGACTTCGCCACGTCTCTGTCCACGTGGCGCGGGTCCGCGCTCGGGCTTGAGCACACGGTGCGACAGTCGGCGATGTTCAGGCCGGGGAACGCCTCTCCCGTCGTTCCCAACCTGATGTACGTCGGCTCGTCCACCGTGCCAGGCATCGGCATGCCGATCTGCCTGATCTCTGCGGAACTTGTCGCCAAGCGTCTGCTGGGCTCCAAGACCGTGTCGCCCCTGCCCACCCCCGCGCCACGCGGCTTCCTGGCGCGATCCGTCAGGCGTGACGTGCTCGGCCGCATCGCGCGCGGCGAGACACGTGCGTGAGCGGCGAGGGCACCGCGAGTTCGCTGGCCGGAGGCTCCGCGTGAGCGGCGGAGGCAAGGCGTGAGTTCCCTGGCCGGGGGCGCCTATCTCGGCGCGCTGGTGGTGAGCCTCGCCGGATTGGGATTCCTGGATTGGCGCTACCGCGTGGCCCTCTTTGCCGATGCGCGCCGCACCCTGGCGACCGTCGTCATCGGCGTCGCGGTGTTCGTGGTGTGGGACCTCGTGGGCGTGGGCCTGGGGATCTTCTTCCGCGGCGAATCGTCCTACCTCACCGGAGTCCAGGTGGCGCCCGAGGTTCCCCTTGAGGAGCTGTTTTTCCTCACGCTGTTGGTGTATCAGACGCTGCTCGCATGGCTCGCGTTCTCGCGCCGCGCCACCAGCCCCGAGGAGGCCGCCCGATGACCTACGTGATCCTCTCGGTGGTGGTGCTTGCCGTGCTCGCCCTCATATGCGTGCCGACCCTGCGGCGGCATCCCGCGCGACCACTCGTACTCACGGCGCTCGCGCTCGTGGCGCTCACCGCAGTGTTCGACAATGTCATCGTGGGCCTCGACATCGTCGCATACGACGACGCCAAGATCAGCGGGCTGCGCGTGCCCGTGGCCCCCATCGAGGACTTCGCGTACGCGCTTGGTGCGGTGCTCCTGGTGCCCACCGTGTGGACATGGCTTGGGCGACGCAAGCCCCCGGAAGGAACCTCATGATCGCGAGCATCGTCAAGGCCTCCAGGCCCGTGAGCTGGATCAACACCGCGTTCCCCTTTGCCGCCGGCTATCTCATGGTCGAGCGCCAGGTCGACGCCCTCTTCATCGTGGGCACCCTGTTCTTCCTGATCCCGTACAACCTGCTCATGTACGGCGTCAACGACGTGTTCGACTACGAGTCCGACCTGCTCAACCCCCGCAAGGGCGGCATCGAGGGCGACGTGATCCGCGACAGGGCCCAGGCCCGCAAGGTGCATCGAGGGATCATCTGGGCGTCGGTCCTCACGGTAGTGCCGATGGCCACCTGGCTCGCCGTCCAAGGCTCAATGGCTTCTTATGTACCGCTTTTGGGGGTCATCTTCGCGGTAGTGGCGTATTCCGTACCGGGATTGCGCTTCAAGGAGCGCCCGTTCCTCGACTCGCTGACCTCCGCGGTTCACTTTGCCGGGCCCCTAATGTACGCGCTCGTGCTCACGGGCGCGGGCCTCACCGGACGGGGGATCTGGCCCATCTGGGTCGCGTTCCTGGCGTGGGGCATGGCGTCGCACGCCTTTGGTGCGGTCCAGGATGTCCGGGCCGACCGCGAGGGAGGCATCGCCTCGATCGGTACCGTGATGGGCGCGCGCGTGACCACGTGGTTCGCTCTCGCGATGTACCTCGCCGCGAGCGCGCTGCTTCTCGTGCTGCCATGGCCAGGGATCCTCGCTGCGGCGCTGCCCCTGGCCTATCTCGCGTCGATCGCCCGCTTCGCGCGCGTCACCGACGCCACCTGCGAGGACGCCAATCGCGGTTGGCGCACGTTCCTGTGGCTCAATCAGCCCGTGGGGTTCCTGGTGACGATGCTGCTGATTGCCAGCGTCAAAGGCTGGCTCTAGCGCGAGCTGGGTACCTGACGTGCCCACAGGGCACCGCCGACGCCGGAGCTGGGTACCTGACGTGCCCACAGGAGTGTGGGGCAGGACAGTGGCGGTGCAGAGGCGGAGGCCTGGGCGCTAGCGGGCTAGCGGGCTAGCGGGCTAGCGACCCAGGGGTGGGGCCTATTTGCGGACGAGCGGGCTCAGCCCAGCTGACCGGGCCTCGGCGTCGGGCATGCCGCACTGCTCGAGCCAGTTGGCCAGCAGGCGGTGGCCGCCCTCGGTCAACACGGACTCGGGGTGGAACTGCACGCCGGTGAGCGGCAGCACCCTGTGGCGTAGGCCCATGATGATGCCGTTGGCCGTGGAGCAGGTGACCTCAAGCGTGTCGGGCACCGTGGGCGGCTCGACGGCAAGCGAGTGATAGCGCGTCGCGGTGAAGGGCGAGGGCAGTCCCTCGAGCACGGATTGGCCCTCGTGCGCGATGAGTGACGTCTTGCCGTGCATGAGCTCGGGGGCGTGCGACACGACCGCGCCGTACACCTCCGCAAGCGCCTGGTGGCCAAGGCAGATGCCGAGCATCGGGACGCCAGCCGTCGCACACGCCCGAATCACGTCCATCGATGCGCCGGCGTCCGCGGGTGTGCCCGGTCCTGGAGACACCAAAACGCCGTCGTAGTCGGGGATGACAGTGAGGTCCACCGCGTCGTTACGCACCACGGTGGTCTGGGCGCCCATCTGTCGCAGATAGCCCACGATCGTGTAAACGAACGAGTCGTAATTGTCGATCACGAGAATCGAGGTCATCAGTTGCCCACCGTCTGGTCTTGGTACGGCAAGAGGGCCGACACCCAGGGAAATACCCACTCGAACAGGCTCAGGACCACGATGGTCACCAGCAGGGCCGCCGCTGCCGCACGCGCCCAACGCGGTCCGGGAAGGTGCCGCCAAATCCAGGGATAGATCACTTCTGCTCCACTATTTCGCTGGGGAAACCGTGTCCTGTGGGCGCCCAGTACTCCAGCTCGCCGTACACGATGTAACGCTTCTCCGCGGAGAACCTGGGGTGACACGAGGTCAGGGTGATGGAAGCGGCCGTCGGCTGCACGCCCGGCTGGCCGGGCACAGGGGAAATCGCGGCAATGTACGTGGGGAGCACGATGGTCGTGCCGGTCACGGTGTAGACGTACCACGCGTCCTCGGTTTGAACCACGAGAGGGTCGCCCACCTCGAGCGCCTGGATGTCCGTGAAAGGCTTGCCATACGTGGTGCGGTGACCGGCGATCGCGAAGTTGCCCACTGCTCCCGGCATCGCGGTGTCCGAGTAGTGACCAATTCCCAGCTTGTCGAGAACCCGTGCGCGATCCGTGCCCTCGGAGATGGGCTTGACGTAGTCGTAGCCCCAGCGCGGCACGTGAAGTGCGGCGAAGGTGGTGGCCTCGGAGGGCTCGCTCATGACGGGAGCGCCTTCGGGCGAGTAGACCTTCAGGTCCTCCGGGATGACCGCCACCTCGACGCCTGGGCTCGCGCCCGAGTCCGTGCCGTCGCCAGAGATCGCGGGCACCCTGACGGATTCGGCCCACTCAAGCTGGTCGAGTGCCGCGTCTTGTGAACGCCCCGAAAGCACATCGGTATAGAACAGCTGCCACACCACATACAGGCCGAGTATCAGGCCCGCGGTGATGAGGACCTCGCCGAGCACGCCGAGTGTCGTGTCGAGCACTCGGGGGCTCTTGCGCGGCGTCGATGGACCGGAATCGGCATCGAGGCTGGGGGCGGAATCTACGACCATAAGAGTCACAGGTTACGTGACTTACGTGCGCCAGTCACGGTGCAGTCCACGCGTGCGGCGCCTGCCGGTACGCTAGATGCATTCTCAGGTCGCCCAGCGGCCGCGCCGTGTTGAAGTCCAGGAGGGCACAGTGGCCGTCTCAAAGAAGCGCAAAGTCGAGGCCTACAAGGTCCCGCGCAGCATTTCCAAGCCCAAATCAGACAACCCCAAGTGGCTCGTCCCGACTATGAGCACCTTTCTGGTCCTTGGCCCGCTGTGGATTGTCGTCTACTACGTGAGCCGGTCTCAGTACCCGCTCGACATCGGCCACTGGAACATCGGCGTGGGCTTCACGATGCTCCTCGTCGCCATGGGCCTCGCCACACGCTGGAAGTAGCCTTAAGTTACACCCGTGTAGTTCTCCCCAGATCTGTCCACAGGCGGGGGATAACTACACCGGTGTCATTCAGCATTCCACGGGGCTGGCGCGCTAAATAGTGCGCAGGACCGCGAGCGCAAGCAGGCGAGAGCTAGCGCTTGGACTTCTCGCGCGCGATCATCACGAACATCGTCGCCGCGCCGGCAATGGCGCCGCCCACGTGCCCCTGCCACGAGATCCCGGGAATGATGAATCCCGCCACGAGCCAGATTCCGGCCGATGCCGCGAGGCTCTGCCACGGAAGCTTTCGCTTGTAGAGCAGCACTCCAAAAGCGGCGAACAGGCCGAAGATCGCGCCTGACGCTCCGGCGTGAAGGCTCAAGGCCGGCGCCAGCAGCACGACGGCGAGCGACCCGCCCAGCATCGAGAGGGCGTAGAGCGCGACAAAGCGCGCGGTGCCCAGCACCGACTCGAGCTGGCGACCGAACTGGTAGAGCATCAGCATGTTGAGGCCGATGTGCAGCATTCCGAAGTGCACAAAGCCCGACGTGACCCAACGCCACGGCTCGTCGAGGCCCAACCCGGGGATCAGCCCAAAGTTGTATTGCCACGCGGCGACACCCGTCGCGGAGCCGTACAGATAGAACGCGACGTTCATGCCGATCAGGGTCATGGTCGCGAGACCCCGTCCGCCACGGACGGCGGCGTTACCCCGCGCTCGCGCTCCCTTAGAGGCGTGATCCGCCTCGCGTGCGCAGTCGACGCACAGCACGCCTACGGGGGCGGCCACCTGACACTGAGGACAGGTGGGCCGCTCGCACCGCTGGCAACGCACATAACTGACGCGGTCCGGGTGCCGCGGGCAGACCGGAGCCTCCGGCGGTGCCCCATAACTCGCGTCAGTCACGTGTGACTAGTCCTCGATCGTGACGCCGGTGATCATGATGTCTTCCTTGGGGCGGTCTCCGCGGCCGACGGGCGTGCTGCCGATCGCGTCGACAACGGCCTTCGACTCATCGTCGACAACCTTGCCAAAGATGGTGTGCGCGCCGTTGAGGTGCGGCGTGGCACCCAGCGTGATGAAGAACTGCGAGCCGTTGGTGCCTGCGGGCTTGCCCGTGATGGCATTGGGGCGCTTGCCCGCGTTCGCCATGGCCAGGATGTACGGGCCGTCAAAGCGCAGTTCGGGGCTGATCTCGTCGTCGAACGTGTAGCCGGGGCCACCCGTTCCGGTGCCGACGGGGCAGCCGCCCTGAATCATGAAGCCCTCGATGACGCGGTGGAACACCAGGCCGTCGTAGAATGGCTCGGAGCTGGACTGGCCCGTGACCGGGTCCTTCCACTCCTTGGCGCCGGTCGCGAGGCCGGTGAAGTTAGCCACGGTGACGGGTGCGTGGTTCGGGTAGAGCTCGACGCGGATGTCTCCCGCGGTGGTCTGGAGAGTAGCAATCATGCGGCCATTGTGACACGGCTCACGCTGCCAAAACCGGCCGACGACGCAGTGTTCGCCGTTGGCGCAGGCCCATTCTGGGTCTCGCGTTCCACCTGGGTAGGTGGCAGGATGGAGTGAGAACCGCAAATTGGGAGGCTTTCATGCAGCGACGCTGGAACGGCACGGATGCCGACAAGTACCGTAAGCAGGCCGTCGAGGCGGCCGATAACGCACGTGAGGCGGCTGAGCGCGCCGCCGAGAGCGCACGTGAGGCGGCTGAGCGCGCCGCCGACGTCGCCAACAAGGCCGCCCACACCGCGAAGGAGTGGGCCGAGCCGCGCGCCAAGCGCGCCAAGGAGTGGGCAGCGCCCCGCGCCGAGGCCGGTTGGGCCGATGCCAAGGAGTGGGCAACGCCGCGCGCCGAACACGTGGCCGGCGTCGCCGCCAAGAAGGCCAAGCCGTACGTCCAGAAGGCCAGCACCAAGGCCGAGCACTGGGTCGAGGTCGCGCAGGGCGCGATCGTGGGCGCCGCGATCCCCGCAGTCCTTTCCGTGCTTGACAAGGTGGGCGAGACCGAGGCCCCCAAGAAGTCCAGTTCCAAGGGCAACGGCTCGACGTGGGCCAAGATCCTCCTGCCTGTCGCGCTCGCCGGTGTGGCCGGTGCCGCCCTCGTGATGTGGGCCAAGCGCGACCAGGGCAAGGACGAATGGGCTGGCGACGACGACGAATGGGAGTTCGAGGGCGAGGACGACTTCACCGCGCGTCTGCGCCGTGACGTCAACCGTGCCGCCGATGCGACCACTGCAGCCGCCAAGCGTGCGGCAGACGCCGTGACCTCCGCGGCGAACGTGGTGGTCGACCAGGCAGGCCCTACGTACACCAAGGCCAAGGACGCGACCGTTGTCGAGGCCAAGAAGCTCGCCGATCAGGCAGGCCCTTACGTCGACAAGGCCAAGGCCCAGGCGGGCCCGTATGTGGACAAGGCCGTCGTAGCCGCCTCGTCGGCAGCGATCAAAGCCAAGGACGCTGCGACCCCCGTGGTCGAGCGTGCACGCGACGCCGCGACCCCCGTGGTCGAAAAGGCCAAGGCAACCGCGACGGGTGAGGCCGAGCGCCTCAAGTCCAATGTCGAGGCCGCGCGTCACCGTGCAGCCGTAGGCATTGCCGACACGCTCGACGATGCCGAGGACGTGTGGGAAGACGAAGGCGGCCCTGACGAGGACGCCATCGCGCCCGCGGCGGTCAAGAAGCCTCGCGCACCACGCAAGCCCGCGGCCAAAACGCCGGCAGTCAAGAAGCCGACCGAATAGAGAACCGGGCAGTACACGCCGCGTCATACCGACGCCGCGTCACGCATTGCGGCTCCGAGTCGCACCGAAGGGGCCGTGCCGGCAGGCACGGCCCCTTCGCGTTACGCCGTGAGGTGGTCGACCAGAATCTTGGTGCCGATGCCGATCAGGACAAGCCCTCCGATCAGTTCCGCGCATGAGGAGAGCCTGCGCCCCGCATAGTGCCCCAGCCACACGCCCAGCAGGGACAGCGCGGCGGTGACCAGGCCGATCGTGATCGCCGCCTCCGTGATGCTCACGTCGAGGAACGCGAAACTTACGCCCACGGCGAGGGCGTCGATGCTCGTGGCGACCCCAAGGATCAGGAGCTCGCGCACCCTGATCGCCGGCTGAGCCTCGCGGCCCTCGTCGGTCACCCCGCGTGACTCCCACATCATCTTGGCGCCGATCGCCGCGAGCAGGCCGAACGCGATCCAGTGGTCATACGCGACGATGCTGCCCGCGAGGCTCGAACCGAGCGCCCAGCCGATCACGGGCATGAGTGCCTGGAAGGCGCCAAACGTGACCGCGAGCGCCAGCGCCGGCCTCCAGGCGAAGGCACGCAAGTGCATGCCCTTGCCCACGGAGACGGCGAAGGCGTCGGCGGCGAGGCCGGCGGAGGTGAGCAGCAGAACGATGAGTGACAAGAGGTACGCCTTCGGTGTCCAGTGGACCATGCCGAAGCGGGGGTGACGTGGGGTCGCTTCGGCACGGCATCGTGCCGAAGGTCTCGCTCACCCGGATGAACCGGGAAGCACGCCGGGCGCTTTCGCGCCAGTATGTCGACGTACTTCGGGCCCTCGCGGGCCGCCAGGAGCTACTCCCCTTCGTTGAGCACCATTGTGGCACACAAGCCCGTGGCTCCCGAAGGCCTGACTCGCGGGTGCAGGCAAATGCCCGCGGACGAAGGCGCCGGCAGGCAGCCCAGAAGCCGACCGACGAGCGCGTCGCGACCTCACGTCGTATAGGAGGGGCCGCACTCATGGCGCGGTCCCTCTCATTTTCCCGTAGTGTGTGTACGTACACACATTTGCGCACAGCTCGCTAGATGACGGAGTTTTCCACTCCGTCGACCCGGGCATCGTGAGCATCGTCACCGTTGACGCTCTCGCGATTCGCCCCGACAATCCGCCAGGCGATCCTGGTGGCATCCCGGCCAATCAGGAGGTCTCGGAAGTGAAAAAGCTCATCAACTCCCCGGAGACGGTTCTCGCGGATGCGCTCGCAGGCATCGCGGCCGCACATCCGGAACTGCGTGTCGACCCTGTGAATCGGATCATCTACCGCGCCACCCCCAAGTTAGCTGGCAAGGTCGCCCTGTTGTCGGGCGGCGGCACCGGTCACGAGCCCCTCCACGGGGGATACGTCGGCGAAGGCATGCTCGATGCGGCGTGCGCCGGCGCGGTCTTCACGTCACCCACTCCCGACCAGATGCTGGAGGCGACGATCGTTGCCGATCAGGGCGCGGGCGTGCTGCACATCGTCAAGAACTACACGGGCGACGTGATGAACTTCGAGCTGGGCGCGGAACTTGCTGCGGCAGAGTCCGGCGTCGAGGTTGCCGTCGTCATCGTCAACGATGACGTCGCCGTCGAGGACTCGAGCTTCACCGCCGGCCGCCGAGGCGTCGGCACCACCGTCCTGCTCGAAAAGATCACCGGAGCCGCCGCGGAACTGGGCCGCGACCTCGCCGCCGTTCTTGCGGTCGCGGAGAAGGTCAACGCGTCGGGACGCTCCATGGGCGTCGCCCTCACCAGCTGCACCGTCCCTGCGGCCGGAAAGCCCACCTTCGACCTGCCCGAGGACCAGATGGAGATTGGCGTGGGCATTCACGGCGAGCCCGGACGCCACCGCGTGCCGCTCGCAGGAGCCGCGGAGATCGCCCGTCAGCTGGTCGAGCCGATCCTGGCCGACATGGACTTCACAGGTGCGCCCACCATCGTGATGCTGAACGGGCTTGGCGGCACGCCGCTGATCGAGCTCTATGTGATGTACGCCGAGGTCAGCAAGCTGCTCGAGGCCGCCGGCGTCGAGGTCTCCCGCTCGCTCGTGGGCAACTTCGTCACAGCGCTGGACATGGCGGGCTGCTCCGTCACGCTCCTCAAGGCGGACGACGACATCCTCAGCCTGTGGGATGCGCCCGTGAACACTTCCGGACTCCGTTGGGGGATCTAGCACCATGACGAATGACACCATCAACATCGATCAACTCACCGGCTGGCTCACACGCTTTCGCGAGCTGGTCACCGAGCAGGTCGCGTATCTCACCGAGCTCGACTCGGCCATCGGAGACGCGGACCACGGCTCGAACATGACCCGAGGCATGGGCGCTGTGATCGAGAAGATCCAGGCCACGCCTGCCGCAACCGTCGACGTGCTGTTCAAGGCCGTGGGCATGACGCTGGTGACGACGGTGGGCGGCGCGAGCGGCCCCCTGTACGGAACCTTGTTCCTCCGGTTCGGCACGACCGCACGTGCCGTCGAAACCCTGGACGCGGCCGGCTTTACCGCGGCGCTGCGCGCAGGGGTTGGCGGAGTCGTCGCCCGTGGCAAGGCCGAGGCCGGCGACAAGACCATGATCGACGCCCTCGAGCCCGCACTCAATGCGTTCGACGCCGCCCTCGCCACGTCCCCCGATATCGCGGTGGCCGCGAGCGCCGCGTACTCCGCCGCACAAGCGGGGCGGGACGCTACCAAAGCACTGCTGGCCCGCAAGGGCCGTGCGAGCTACCTTGGCGAGCGAAGCATCGGCCACATCGACCCTGGCGCCGCATCGGCGACGCTGCTGTTCCAGGCTCTCGCCGAGACCCTCACCAAGGAGTAGCTCGTGATCGGAATTGTGGTGGTCTCGCACAGCCCTCGGCTGGCGCAGGCGGCGGTGGACCTCGCGCTCGAGATGGTGGGCGACGGCGGTCCAGCGATCGCGATCGCGGCCGGCGCAGGCGAGGGAGTGACGGGAACCGACGCGGTCAGGGTCGCCGAGGCCATCGGCGAGGTGTCCTCACCCGAGGGCGTGCTGGTGCTGATGGACCTGGGCTCCGCCGTGATGAGCGCCGAGATGGCGCTGGAGTTCGTGGACGATCCGGACGTGCCCGTGAAGCTTGCGGCCGCGCCCTTTATCGAGGGCCTCATCGCCGCGGTCGTGTGCGCGGCGGGCGGCGCAAGCCTGGGCGACGTCGAGAGGGAGGCCAGGGGTGCCCTCAAGGCCAAGACGGCTCACCTGGGCGACGACGAACATCCCGAGCCATCACCCGCGGCTGGCGCTGTGGGCACGGCCGCGACTGACGCGGTGAGCCCTGTGGCAGAGCACACCATCGAGATGACCCTCCTCAACCCGAACGGCCTTCATGCGCGGCCAGTGGCCATGCTCGTCAAGGCGCTCGGCGCCTTCGAGGCCACGGTGACGGTCGCCAAGGTCGGCTCCGGCCGGCCTCCGGTTCCGGCGAATAGTTTGACGGCTCTGCTGGGCGTTGGTGCCGGGCAGGGCGACACGATCTCCGTCGCTGCAGCGGGGAGACAGGCCGTCGAGGCCCTCGACGCGGTACGCGAGTTGGTGCGCGACGGGTTTGGCGAGCTCGAGGCAGCGGCTCCGCTGGGCGCGGCATCCGAACAGCCCGCAACACTCGCCGA
>Ga0209724_1000090_pt1 | contig 130050 bp, 108 predicted proteins | sample grotaG_FD_184143 | JGI IMG/M metagenome (GOLD analysis project Ga0209724, IMG submission 184143) | Glacier valley bacterial and archeal communities from Borup Fiord, Nunavut, Canada, to study Microbial Dark Matter (Phase II) -... | ecosystem: Environmental > Aquatic > Freshwater > Ice >...
TTGAAATGTTTGAACAAATGTCATTGACAACTTGTACTTTTGAAACCAAGAACTGCGGCACGCTTGTTTCCGAAAACGCTGCACTCGAACTTTCCATTTTTGCTGCACTTATGCTTTCCGATAACAAAAGGTTTACATATGCCGTTGTGCACCGGGATTATTCGTCATCGGAAAAGCTGTAAAAGTAGCCGTTTATGACGATATGGTAGAAACAGATATGGTAGAAATTACAAGCCCGGGACTTTTGCCTCCTTCTATCGATTATGCTGCAATGGAAAGCCGTTAGAGCGATGCCCGAAACAAAGTAATTGCTCCTGTATTCAAACGACTCGGCATAATCGACCAATTGGGTAACGGCTTAAAATTGATCGCAGACGAATTAAAAGCATATCTATAATGTACCCCGAATAGTGGGGTACATTATAGATACGCTCGAAAAGGTATCCGAACTCCCCTTCTTATTTACTTCACCCACATTTACTGCTGAAAAAACTCAAAAAGATAGGCTTAACTCTGTGTCCGGGCTAAGTTAGCAATTCCACCGAGCTTACCGATTATTTAAGAAGTAAGTTTTGCGATTGGCGATATTACATCACCTGTATCTTTTTTGAAAATCTACCATTCGGTAATAATAAAACAACCACATAGATACCTGAGTTGAGTTTTGTTGTTTTTTTTGAGCCAATATCAATTTTCCCATAGCATATAAGCTGACCAGTGGTGTTGTAAATTTTGTAATTACCAGGGGTATTGGCATGAGAGGAGATCACAATTCTACTACAGTCAGACCAAACGTTGATTTCGGCATTTTCTAATTCCTTTACCGAGGTATCCATTAAATCTCCAAAAAGATGCCATTCGCCTAACTGGAAAGTACGACCGCTTTTTATCGCATTTATATTTAAACGAAACTGGGTATAATAATTATTTTTATTGTCGTTTGTAACATCAAATTCCATTGTAACAAAACGTGATGGAAATTCTTGATTTATCTGACTATCAAGTGTTTCCCATTTTACTCCATCGTTAGAGGCTTGCAGCACCCATTTAACTGGATCTCTACCGGGAGCATCATTTGCCGATGTTAAACTGTATTTCGTTATTTTTGCAGGTGTAGGAGAACTATATTGAACCCAAAATGTTTCGCCTTTATCTACAGCGCAATATTTCGTATCTGCATTTTTGTCAATTAGATATTGAACACCTTCGTTTGCGTTCAGGTTATATTTGTCGGTCATTTTACCTCCAGTGGAAGTAATTGAACTTTTGAAGACGGACGAGCTTCCAAACATTTGCCATTCGGCCATACTACTATTTTCTCCTCCATTATTTTCCTTTACAATCAGCCGGTAGTTATTCGAACTCTTTATCGCCGAATAAGAAGCGTATGTAATGTTGAAAAATAAGGTTTCACTTGGACGGAAAGTTTTATTAATTTGTTCATCAACTTTTATCCAATTATTTGCTGACAAAACCCATAACTCCCATGATTTGATATTTTCATTCGGATTAGTACCTGCCGTGATGGAATAAGAAGTAATCTTAACAGCCTCCGATAATTTCACATCAACATACATATCCTTTTGAAAGACTGTAGAAAGAATAGTACTGGCAGCATTATCAAACAGAGGAGTAATATCCAATTCTGCGACAGAAGAACTCAATTTTATGCTTTTATCGGTTTGATCAAAATGCAGAATATCAGGAATAGCATCGGAAACTTTCACATAAACGGGTTCGCTTTTGGATCCAATACCCGATTCAGTGAAGGCTTCAATAGTGAAATAATATCCAAGGTCAACATTAAAAAGACCGATATCGGCACTTTCACCAGTAAGCATTACGGCATTATCAATACGATTAGTATCGGTTCCCCAATAAATTACATAGCGTGTATTTGCTTCTTGTTGATCCCAGGTAAAACGAACTCTGCGAGAATCGCCCTGTCGTTTACAGGTGAATCCGGTTACTTTAGCAGGGGTATTACCCGAGTCTTTTCCAAAGATGCGAAGATCGTAAATAGAGAAACAGCCATTGCCTAATTTTCTTTTATTGGTAACTCGAACAAAACGAGCATTAACCGATTCATCCAATACAATTAGTTCGTGTACAAAATCGTTTGTGTTTTGAGACCGGTCAATGGTTGTAACCCAGTCATTGCCATTGGTAGAAGTTTCAACAATATATTGATAGATGGGAACAACATTTCCGCGATGAATGGTAAATGCTTCATCGGCAAAATTCATTTGAATTGCCGAAATAGTCATGGATCTACCTAAATCCATTTGAAACCATTCGCCGGCATTATCAGTAACTGCAGACCACCATGTCTTTATTGATTCATCAGTAGCTTTTTTCGGTTCAAAACCCACTTTAGAGGAAGAGGCCGTAACCGTTTTATTGTATGATAGAAGATTCATACCTGCAGAAATATTTTCGCTCTTAAAATCGACCTTTTTATCGGGCAAAACAAATGGGAAGTCTGAAAATGCGGTATGCGCACGCATATACCCATCACTTGAATCGAAATAAACGGGGAAAATACCCAGCCGACGCTCATAATGCTCTCTAACCCCAATTAACATGGATGTGACATACCAATAATTAGCGTATTTGTCCTGGAAGGTATAACCATGTCCGGCACCCGCCACAAAACCTGTTAATTTGGTTGCAAACGGATTACTAACCGAGCAAGTATAAGGCCCCAGTGGATTTTTAGAAACATATACTCCGGTTGAATAAGAAGCAAATTCCGTACCGGGGGTTGCATATTGCAAATAATACAAGCCATCCGATTTTATCAAACAAGGACCTTCGTTCCAGGTATCTTTATCCGTGCGTTCATTATTATCACCCGGCACTTCCCAACCATACTTTTTCACATTGTGTGGCAGTAAATCAACTAACTTCCCAATCATTTTAAACCCATCATTTGGGTCTAACTCTACCCCCTGAATGGATCCGCCTGAAGAACACCCCGCAACAAGATAAACCCGCCCATCATCGTCCTTAAAGAAAGCTGGATCGCCTATGGGCAAATTGTATTTTGCATTTATTTTTTCCCATTGGTCGGCATCGGGATTCGTACTTTTATAGATAGTCGCATTATTAAAAGCCATATAATATATAGCACCTTCATATATCAATACTGCAGGTGCCCATTCTTTTACCAAAGGCAAATTAGTACTATGAATATAGGTCCATGTTTTTAAATCGGGAGAACTGTAATAACCTTCGTTATGAGAGCCAAACAGGTAATACTTGCCATTAAAGTATTGAATTACCGGATCGGCAGACGTTCGGTGACTTACCCCATCGGTATAAAACTGATAATTCAGATTCAAGGGATTTGTCATAGTTCTATCTTTTTGGGTGTTGGGTTGAGCAACTAAATCCAACATTAAAAAGAAAACAAAAAAGAATGATAGAAAAAGCAATTTGTTATTCATGATTTTTGTAATTTATTAATCATTGTTGTCCAGAAAAACCGGTTGTTTATTTTTTGTTCCTTATTATAGGGGCTTTCAGCCCTGTTTTTCATGATTTTTCAAAAGTAAGCCCCCTCCCAATTTCGAAAGAGCAAATTTTGATTATTCAATTCTTTTTCCTTTATACGTGCCTTTTGCTCTTCGATCAGCTCTTGCCACGCTTTTTTGTTTGAACTACCTTTTGATGCCGTCAAATTATCATTCTGGATGGCCAATAAAACAGGGTAAGTTTATACGGATCCTGCAAATGATAGGCGGTTGTAAATCTTGACCACCATAATTTCACTATGGCTAATTTAAACCGATTCCATGAAGTTTTGCCGGTCAGTTTTTTCCATTTTTCAAACGATGTGAGGGTATGAGAATGGATCATAAACATAGCTGCATTAGCACCCATTTTATGGTATGTTTCATCAAATAATATCCGCTTTCGCGAAGACTTATCCAGCTTGATATCAGATGGCAATGCGAAAATATTCAAAGCTGCAAACATGAAATATGGACTTGCAAACTTTTACCTCTTTCATGCAAATGTAGGATAAGAATTTCGAGCAATAGTTAGTAGTGCATACAAATGAGATTATTCAAGGTTGATTAAAAGTTATTCGGTTTATATTCAATAAATTATAAGAGGCAAGAGATTGTAAACTGAGAAATTTGAGATAAAAAAAAGGACTTTATGTTCAACATAAAGTCCTTTTTAGAACAAAATAGGCGGGTATTTTATGCCGAAACAGAGCCGATTTGCATAATCTTTTTTTCAAATTCTTCGCGCGAATATGTGGTCTTGCTTTTGATTTTATAGCGGTAGTTATAGATGGTGGATGTTGAGGTGCGTAAAAATCCGGACATCTTGACAACATCAATTATGCCCAGCCGGATAAGGGCATAAACTCGCAATTCGGTATTGAGCACTTGTCCGGGTTTCAATTGCAGGTACTCTTTTTCAATAAGTAATTCGGAAAATTCAGTCACAAACGTAGGGAAAAGTTGAATAAAAGTGCTGTCGAAGTTGTCGTAAAAGGCTTTAAGTTCGTCTTCTATAAACTGCTTGGATTTAATGGTAAGCAACAAATCGTCCATTTTTCCGGCGGCAGCCGTTTTGTTGAGCAAGCGCCTGTAGTCATCCAATTTGTTGATATAAATGGAACATTGATCGACATATCGCCCGATGTATTCCTCTTTAATGAGGTTCGATTCAAGCAGGTTTTTATTCATTGCTTTGAGTTGACTGTTGATGGCAAACAGTTCATCATTGGCTTTGCTTAGGCCCTGACGGGCAAGAACTAACCTCTTCCGTTGCCGGTTTACAACAAATATGGCCGTCAGCAAAAAGAGAGAGAGAATACTGATGCTGATCAGAGAAACCATCAACAGTTGTTGCCGGGCTTTTTCTTTGGCCTGATATGCTTTATCGATAATGGGTAACATCTTTGAGATGCCAAAAGTTCGTATCCGCGAATTACAAAAAAGAGCATCTTCTAACGAGCGTTTGATGTATTTGTACGACCGATCTATGTCGCCCTCTTCATAAAGAATGTAAGCAAGGTTACTTAACGAGAGGTATTCCTTATTGATGGACTGGAGATCGTTAATTGCCGCAATAATGAGCCAATATTTTTCACCTTGTGTGTCACCTTTTCTTTTGTACAGAGAAGAGATGGTATAAGCAACGTAGGCTTTATCCCGTATTTCGGTGCGGAGGGTTTTAAAATGTACCAAAAGAATTTTTAAGGCTATTTGGTCTTGTTTTTGGTCAATGAGTACGTAGGTTTTATCTATAAAATAACCGCTCGATTTAGGATTGCGCAACACCGACAGCGAATCCCGAAAGGCTTGCATTAAATGGTTATACTTACTTTTTTCCTGTGCAACAGCATAATCCTCCATATAGCCCAACACGGACCTATAAATATCAAAATACTGCACCTTTAATTCAGGAGCAGCATTTTTATCTATACTTTGCAATATGTCTAGCGCTTCTTTATACATGCCTGTAATACCCCATATATGAGCCATATCCAAACGTGCCTCGTTGAGTTTCCGAAGGTCGTTTAGCTTTTGAGCCAGTTTGAGTTTCGCATCGGCATAATTCAATGCAGAGTCGGATTTGTACGACCGATATTCATCGTATAGTTGTTTGTAAGTGTTGTATTTTTGACTATCCGATAGATTTGGCGTGAGTTGTTGTCTGATAAGATTCAGTTTTTCCTCCTTTTGATTGGTGTACATCTGGGCATTATCCACCGTCGCATCCAACACATGCAATAGCGAATCGTAATTCTGTTGGGCAAAAAGGAATACAGGCAAGGCGAATAAAAGCAATGATATAATAAATCTTTTCATGGATAGATTATTATTTGATGCTAAAAGAAATGGAAGTCATCTTGACTTTTTTAGGTGACAGAACGATATGTAATGTACCCCACTATCGAGACAGTTTCAATTCTACTTTAAGGTGTATTTTTTAATTTTCTTTTCTTTAAACCAATAAAAATAACGGATGATGATTATAGCTGTTGTAATGGGAGGCAATTTTTTTTAGAGTTGTCCTCGATTCAACTGTTTTTCATCTTTAGGCTGCCTTATATACCTCTTCAAGTGTTTTATAGCTCAAAGACTGATGCATTCGAGTACTGTTGCAATGGTCAAAGTACTCCGAAAGTCCTTCATACAAGGCTATGCCGGTTTCAGGTCTGCTCAGGTAAAGATACTCGTATTTGACTCTACGCCAAAGTCTTTCAACGAAAATAGTATCCAAAGCCCTGCCTTTGCCGTCCATACTTATTTTTATATCTCTGTCATTCAGCATTTTGGTAAAGGTATTAGCTGTAAACTCACTGCCTTGGTAGGTGTTGAATATTTTCGGATGTCCATGTTTTTGCAGTGCTTGCTCGAGCAGCTCCTGAAAAAAACCGCTATCATGGGTATTGGATAAGCCCCATGCCAGAACATAGTCAATGCGAAGATAGAACATGGTAGAACTTGTTTTCTGATGCCCTAAAGCCTCTGATATGACTGGTAGTGGCTCCCTGTTTTCAAGAAAACGGCTGGCGAGACTGTGACGCATTGAGTGCAAACCATGTTTTCTTTCTTCAGTATTGACACCGTATACTTCAATCAGGTGTGTGATGCATGCGGAAACGGCACTGCCTGAAAGGGCAGCGTATGGAGCCCGAGTATAAAGGAATATCTGTGGCAAAGTGGAATTCTTTCTGCCATATTTTAGGCAATCGATGATTGCCTCTCCGATATTAGCCAACAAAGGAAGTTCGATTTCCTTGCCGGTCTTCGACTGGACCAGTGTGATTTTGTTGCATTCCCAGTTGATGTTGTTGAAAGTTATGTTTGCAATATCTAATGCTCTGAGTCCAAGTCTTGCCGCAAGCAGCAGCATTGCATAATTCCTTCGTCTGGCTGGGTCTTCTCTTTTGATGGATGATTCAATCTGCAGGACTTCAAAGGATGTAAATACGGAAGGTAATTTCTCTTTCCTTTTCCATTTGTAATGCTTCAGTTATTCAGACAAGTCCTTTGCAAGAATATGATTTTCAAATAGGTATTTGAAAAATACGCGTATATAAGACGCAATACTAACATTACTGTTTGTAAGCGTAGCAAGAAAGCTTATAATGTGTGCTTCCTTTAAGGTGCCGGCAAAGCTCTTCCATCAATTGACCTATCTGGCCTGTAAATGACAATCTACAAGGGTTGCAATATAGTTTTCCAACGGTTCCGGTTATTTGGATATCGTTTAAAAAATAAATACTCCTGACATTGTCTTTTTGTGTTGATTCAACCATGTTCCCAATTTGGGTGAGAAGATATTGTTCACCCACGGATGCATCATAATAGAGTATTGAACTTTCGGCCATATATGGAACTATGCCTTTTTTCCATATTGATTTGAAACAGTCAATTCGGGCTTTACTAAATGAGTTTTGTTCGAAATACAAAACACATTGTTGAATTAAGTACTCAACAGTTTGTTTTTCTTGATTCATAATGATAAAGTTTATTTTTCTATGGCAAAATCGCCATTATAACTGCTCCCGGTTCATCGTTTCCCAACAATGTCATAGATGCATTCCCGATGATTCTGTCACTTCCTGCATTCGCTACGGGTGGTAGTTGCACCAGAGAAATAGCAGAATACAGCGGCCCGCAATCTGTCGTTTTTACAACCGCTCTATATATTTTGTTTGAATTGAAAAAGGTGTAGGTTAAACCGCTTACTTCCGGTATTGTTGCCCAGTTAACTGTGTCAATGGATTCTTGCCATTCGATGGTACCATTCACGTAATTATCAACTGTAAGAATGATCGTATCGTTGCCGCAGACATTCACGATTTGTGATTCTGCCACAAAAACAGTTAATAGGAAGAATAAAGTAAGTATTAGTTTTTTCATGGCTAAGCTTACTTTTTGATTAACAAGGTGGTGGATGATTCTTCCTGAGCGTTGACAATATCCAAAATGAACGAACCAGCTGGAAGATTGGTTATATTGAGCTTTTTCACCAATTTGTTTGATTTGCTGAATACCGTTTCGTTAACTATTGATTTGCCACTCAGGTCTTAAATGTTTATTGTCGCTTTATCAATTTTTGAATTGAAAGAAATAACAACGGTAAAAAGGCTAGAACTGGGGTTTTGGAAAATCTCTAGTTTTTTGTTTTGATCAATGCTTTGATTGGTGATTTTTACGTTACCTGCATTGCAGTTCCTTGGCAATGGTAATTTTACGACTGTTAGGGCCCTTGAATAGCTAGTGAATAGGCAGAAAAGGATGAGAATTAAGGTGTTTTTCATATTTGGCTTTTTTGGAATTTCCATTTTAAAATGCCATACCTGAGATTTAGACTAAATTATTACAGTTTCATCCAAAACTGTAATAATTTATAATATGCTCATATTTAGCGATGCAATCAGATTCAAGCAGAATAGTTGATATCGTAAAAAATCTTTACAAGTAATTTGTAGAAGATTTAAAAAGAAAGAAGTGAAATTAAGTGACTGAAAATCATAGCTCAAAAATAATAATAAATTGAAATGAAAATATTATTATAGTAATACTATTTTAGGATGCTACACCGGTAAGCTTCCTAATATATTAATATCAGAATTTATGGTCATAAAATGTGGTGAATTTTAGAGCACCAATAAGATGTAAATTTAGAAAAAATGTGAAATAAATAAATAATAGGTAAAAGTGGTGTATAAAAATTAATGCAGGTATTATTTACCTGCATTAATAAGGAATACCGAAAGGCGTTTTTTTGAGATTTTGAAAACGGTGGTAATTGCTTAATTGTCAATATCATTAAGCAATTGTTGCAGCATTTACAATGAATTATTTACCATTCGCTCTGATTTCATCAAAAAACGGAGTGCTTTTTAATTCCACACATTTGGCAGCATAGAGATAAAGTGCAGCACTCCAGGTTTGCCAGTCTTGTCCCATTACATTGCCATCCTGAGCTTTTATCCATTCATTAAATCCGAATTCAAGATTGTTGGTTCTTGATTTTTTCACTATTTGAGTAAGTATGTCCAGTTTTTCTTCAGCTAGCGTGTATTTTTTCGCTGCTACCAGAGCTGCAATGTAGATGGCACTAATAAATGGCCAAATTCCACCGTTATGATAATCACCCGGATTATTGAATTCTGCATATCGCTCATTCCATTCAGGATCTCCCGGTGTTACAAAGGGAAAGAAATTTGGGGGTAAATCAACAACCAAATCACCTTTTGCATGCATAGCAGCACATTCTTCTTCAATCCAGGAAATAATTTCATTTGCCCGTGTGGGTGACGCAATTCCCGATAATATAGCCAGGCTGTTGCCCAACAAGTCAAACCGTTCGCTGCTCAGGATTTTATACGACCACATTGCGAAATAAGGTTTGTGTTTTACCACCAACCCCTCGTGCACATGATGATGTATGGTTCCTCCGGTAATGGTGAACTTGCTCATCTCTTTAAGAACCTGATCCGCTCTGTCATTCAAACCTAATATACGCAAGTAACTATAAACAATTGTATTTACGAATAATCCATAACCCAATACCCATTGTTCGTCGCGCCAATCGCTGGTGGGCTGTTGTGCCACCATATACCTGTCGGACGGACTTTGATATTCCATCCAAACAAGTGCTTTTTCAACTGCTTCGTGTAAAAAATCCGATTCTCCTGTACGTTTTCTAAAAATGCCGGTACCAAGTAAAAACAAAGGTGTAGTATCGCTCGAACCACGGTCTTCGCTATCGTGAACCAATGAAGGAATATGACCGTGCTCACTTTGATTTTTAGCTAATGTTTCCAAGACTTTACGGATGCTATCCAACAATTTCTTATTATCACTGACTGCAATCCCGAAGATAGAAAACATTAAGTCACGAGTATAAGGTTCGGGGTAACCCCAGCCCGCAGTTCGTGGAAGTCCCATATATGGCCCGTGGGCATTATGTAGTAACACTTCCAGCGCGGCTTTCTTTGCACCTTCAATTTCTTGTAAATCAATTTTTTTCATTTTAATAAATCCCCATTTTCTCATTCATAATCTGAACAAACTTCCTGGCTACAACGCGGTAGTCGAAATTTTCAACAACCCTTTCGCGTCCGGCTTTTCCCATCTTTTCCCGTAAGTTTGCATCCTTCATCAATGTCAACATATAGTTGGCAATATCCTGTACATCGGCACGATAATCTACTGTACGCGGTGTGTCAAATACCACTTTATGATGATCTTCAAAACCCGATTCCCCACCTAGCATGACTTCATTCACTACAATTTTTTTTGCCACTTTGGCTAGAAAAGCCGTTTCGCCTTGAACCATCGTATCCAGCATTCCCATTGCGTTAATGCTCAAAACCGGTTTTTCACAGGCATTCGCTTCCACTTGCGGCATTCCGAATCCTTCGAGTCGCGATGGCGCTGCATATATATCGCAAGCCCCTATTAGATAAGGCATAAATGTACGTGAAATGGTATTGGTGGTATAAGTTACATTTTTATCGATTCCTAGATGCTTCGCCATTTCCAAATCGGCTAAGTTTTGAAGTTGAGTACGCGGTTGAGGCCAAACCTTACACACATATTTCCATTTGGGTGCTTTCTTATCAATGAGAGCCATAGCCTGCATTACTTCCTGGGCTCCTTTTGAAGCGGCATCACCACCCACTGTTAATATCATTAACTCATCGGGGGCAACGCCCAATGCTTCGCGTACAGCGATAATTTTCAAATCGTCTTTACTGTAGGGTTTAAAAGAATCAGTATCGCATCCCACAGGTAAAACCTCTATTTTATCACCATTTATACCATCGCGTACATACATTTCCTTTACCCAGTTGGAGGTAACTAAAATAAGTGGAAGAGCATTCAATATCTCCTGGTAATTAGCAATATAACCGTCGGCAACCAACCAGGGCACAGGTTGAATTCCATATCGTAAAGGATGTAAAATAAGATGAGGCGTGTACCCCCAATAACCTACTCCAACAACGACATCGGGTTTAAACCAACGGTAATACCATTCTTTTTCCTGAGCCGATTCAAGGTGAACAGCATGAACATCAACGCCCAATTCCAAAAGACCTTTATAGAGTAAATCTCCCTGTGTCGCTAGTCCTCCCGGAGTAGGCGGATAATCATACAATACCAATACTTTCATACTAAAATTATTTTTTTAAAAACCAAACTTATTTAGTTATCGTTATTATTTTCTGAGATTGCTTCATTGAATTTAAAGCCTTAAGTGGATCTTTAAATTGCCAAAATGCTTCTGCCAAAGGGGTTGTTTCGGCTTCCCAACTGTTTTCATTAAAACCATACGTTTTGGTAATCAGTTTGTATTTATTCAACCAGGTTTTTTCTGGAAGCACTTCGACTATATTGGCGTATTCGATTGCTTTTGGTAAGTATTTCTTATTGCCGTCTTCGTAAGCAAAAGTCCAGATTTCTTTAGCATTTATTTTTTTATCGTGCCAGAGTGTTATTACAGCTTTATTGACTTCTTCGTGACGCAAGTGTTTGGTATATTCACCGGCAGAATCGTGTGTCAGAATTAAATCGAAATGAGTATCCGGCAATAACCTCAGTATTTCATTTTCAACCAACTTTTCATCCAATGGGTGTTGATTAGGGCCATCATCCAAGTCGCCCATAATGCCTTTGGCTTTTAATACTATCAGTGCATTTTTAAACCTTTTGGCACGATCTTTATCACTTGCCCGACAAAGACACACAATAAACCAATCGTTCAAAGGGTGTTCCAGTATTGTTCCACCTGCCCACAATGTTTCATCATCGGGGTGTGCTACAACGATAGCAATAGTCTTTCTGATCTTACTGTTCATTTTTTCTTAGTTCCAGGTGCTTTTTTTACTTTCGGAGTAACCTTTACTTTCGGAGTAACCTTCACTTTCGAAGCAACCTTCACTTTCGAAGTGTCTTTTATTTGAGATTTTAATTCATTGATTGTTTCAATGTCATTCTCTACAACTTTCGTATTCGTCAATAATTCAGCTATTAAAGCCGACAATTTTAAGGATGCACAGGCAATATGTGAATCGGCTGCACCATAATAAATAAATAAGGTATCTCCAAATAAAGCTGTACCAGTTGGAAACACTACATTATTCACATCACCTTCTTTTTCCCATTCGAATTCTGGAGAAAACAAAGGGTAAGACAAACGGGCTAATTCTTTACGGGGATCATCTAAGTCAAGTAATGCACAAGCACAAGCTGAATAGATTAAACCCTCATTTGTATCCTGCACACCATGATAAATCATCAACCAACCATGTTCGGTTTCAATTGGCGGACAACCACTTCCAATATAGTCAGCCTCATGTTTATAAATAGGATCCATTACAATATAATCCTGAAAATTAAGAAAATAATTCTCCCAGAATTCGGGTGTCAAATCTTTCATCTCCTTAACGGATACGATTTGAATTCCAGGTCTGATACGGTGAAAAAACACTAGATTTCCTTTTATTCTGCGTGGGAAGAAAACCACATTTTTGTCCCACAACAGTATTTTTTCATCCGGATCAGCATCCTGATAATAAAATTTATGATTGTGGTAGTAGTTTTCATTTACTTTGCCGGCAGCTTCTACCAAATACACAAAATGGGCATATGAAATAGCAGGTACAATTATTCCTTGCTTCTCAAAATGCACTAAATCTTTTGATGTGGCAAGCGCACCACGGGCATTGACTCCATCATATCCGGTGTAGGACATATAATAGGTATCATCAATCTTGACAATTCGTGGATCTTCAACTCCTTGTGATTCAAAATCAAATTCGGAAGTTATGAATGGCTTTTCCCATCGTTCTGATATATTCAGCGGTCCATCTAAACGACAATAACCAATGGTTGATTGATTCCAAAGTTGAACAGCCCTGTAGAAAATATGAACATTATCGCCAATGCGAATTACAGCTGGGTTCAAAACTGCTTCATTTTCAAATTCCAAATCGGTTTTTGATAAAATAATTCCTTCTTTTTTTACTTCAATCATGATTGAATTTTTATATTATTTTTTTTTCTTAAAATGCACATTCGGAAACAATAGCCCGAAAATTATCGACCTACAGTCCTTTTTGTAACGACCGGATTATTTATCCATCTTGTCATTGTATTTACCTTGTCGTGCAGCTAAATTGCATACTGCCCGATGATGTAAAGCCTTTTGTGCATCCTGTACATTGGCTTCTTTTCCGTGCCAGATATCCAACGCGGGTTGCTGGATAGCACGTCCAAATGAAAAGGAGACTTCCCAGGGTAATTCAGACTTAAACCTGACATTCATAGCATTCAGACGAGCCGAAGCTAATTGTGACGATTGACCACCCGACAAGAAAGCAATACCCTGAACTGCTGCTGGAACAGTACGTAAAAGGCATTTTATAGTTGCATCTGCTATTGCATCATTTGATTCTTGTTTTTCACAGGTCAATCCTGGCACTATCATGTTTGGTTTTAGAATCATTCCCTCGAGTAGTATTCCTTGTTTATAAAGTTGATTGAAAACCGTATGCAGTACTTTTTCGGTCACTTCAAAACAACGATCCATCGTATGTTCACCATCCATAAGCACTTCTGGTTCTACAATCGGGACAATCCCTGCTTCCTGACACAATGCAGCGTAACGAGCCAATGCATGTGCATTTGCTTCGATACATGCCTTTGTTGGAATACCTTTCCCAATAGTAATTACAGCCCGCCACTTGGCAAAGCGAAGTCCCATTGTAGCATATTCATTGAGTCGGTCACGTAAATGATCCAATCCTTCAGTGATCTTTTCTCCGGGATGTCCGGCCATAGCAACGGTACCCCCATCAACTTTAATTCCGGGAATGATCTGACTGTCGGTCAAAACTTTAATAAAGGAACTTCCATCTTTTAAATGTTGGCGAATTGTTTCATCAAACAGGATGGCTCCACTTATACTTTCATTCAATCCAGAAGTTGTAACAATCATTTCGCGATAATCACGCCTAAGCTCTTCTGTTTCAGGTATTCCTAGTTTTGCAAATCGTTTATTACAGGTTGGATAACTTTCATCCATAGCCAATAAACCTTTGTTGTCAGCAACCATCGCTTTGGCGGTGTCAATTAGTTTTTGTGCATTTGTTTCAGTAAGTCCCATAATTTATATTTTTTAGTCTTGTTTTTCTTGTTCTTTGTTAGCAATAAATAGGAGTTAACTTCCTCTTGCTCGTATAAAACATCTACGATAAATTCCAAATATCACCACTCTGTACCGGTTTTATATTACATATATTTTTAGAAAAGTTGTATGATTCACACTTTTTTGTCTAATACGAACTTCTTCAGCCGTATAGAAAATATTGTCGTTTGCCTGTCTTCAAATAATTGGGATATGTTCTTTTTATTTTTATCTTTCTAACTCGAAAAATGACAACTTTATCTGATTAATAAAATTCATTTTAAATGAACAAGCACATACTATTTAAAACATGTTCAGCCGGAATGCTGGGCACTCTCGCCTTCCAAGCCAATGCAAAAGATGATCTACGCCCCAATATCCTTCTTATTATGGTCGATGATTTAGGTTATTCAGACTTAGGCTGCTATGGAGGAGAAGTTCAAACACCCAACCTGGATAAACTGGCCAGCCAGGGATTAAGGTTTTCCAATTTCTACAATGCCGGTAGAAGTTGTCCCACCAGAGCATCCTTGATGACGGGTCTGTACCAACATCAGGCCGGTGTAGGACGCATGACCTTTAATGACAATCTCCCGGGCTACCAAGGAACCTTATCCCACAATGCTGTGACCATTGCCGAGGTGATGAAAGAAGCTGGTTACCGCACAGGAATGATTGGCAAATGGCATGTGGCTGAAACACCCTTACGAACGGATCAGAGAGATGGTTTGAACCATCAGGTTTTCTATGATAATTTTGCTCCATTGAACAATTATCCGGTCAATCGTGGATTTGAAAACTATTATGGGATCATTTATGGAGTGGCCGACTATTTTGACCCTTTTAGTCTGGTCAATGGAGATAAACCGGTCAATGCCGTCCCTAAAGATTATTATATTACAAAAGCACTGACCGATTCAGCCGTGACTTATGTAAATAATTACGCCAAAGGTGCTGCGCCATTTTTCATGTATCTGGCTTATACAGCACCTCATTGGCCTTTGCATGCTTTACCGGAAGATATAGCAAAATACGAGGAAACCTATAAAGTCGGTTGGGACAGTATCCGTAACCGCCGTTATGAAAGAATGAAAGAACTAGGTATTTTCCCCAATTCATCGGATTTTCTTTCACCTCGTCAATTCAAGGATAAATGGGAGGATAATGCCGACAAAGATTGGGATGCAAGAGCAATGGCTGTTCATGCTGCAATGGTAGATTGTGTAGATCAAGGCATTGGAAAAGTGCTTGAGACGTTAAAAAAGAATGGACAATTGGAAAATACGCTCATTTTGTTTATGTCTGACAATGGCTGTAGCAATGAAGTTTGTGAAAATTACAGTCCTGGGGAAAATGATCGTCCGGATAAGACACGTGATGGAAGACCCATTATTTATCCCAAAAAGAAAGAAGCACTTCCCGGACCGGAAACAACTTTTGCTTCTGTGGGACCTAAATGGGCCAATGTAGCCAATACTCCTTTTCGGTTCTGGAAAGCTAAGATGTACGAAGGAGGTATCTGTACGCCGATGATTGCTTATTGGCCCAAAGGAATTAAAAAAAACATAGGAGGAGTGACCAATCAAATGGGACACGTCATGGATATCATGGCAACCTGTGTGGAAATTGGGAAAGCCCATTATCCAACTGAGTATAAAGGTAACGAAATTTTACCACTGGAAGGTGTTAGCTTACTACCTATTTTTAAGAAAGGCAAGCGTGAAGGTCATGATTATCTGGGCTTTGAGCATTTTAAAGAAAAAGCATTTATAGGTTCAGACGGTTGGAAAATAGTTACTCCTACAGGTGACGGGAAATGGGAACTTTATCACATAGCGGTTGATCGTTCAGAAAGAGTAAACCTGGCCGATCAGTTTCCAGATAAAGTTCGGGATATGGTTCAAAAATACGAAGAATGGGCTAAAAGATGCCAAGTTGTACCAGCTCCATAAATGCAAATGTCTTAATATTCACATAAAGAGATAGATGCGTGATAAATGGCGTGTGGTGATGTTGTATCTGCTTGTGACACAACGGGGATAAATTAATATCCGACGCCAAAAAAAAGGTCAAAAAGTTGTATTTTTTGACCTTATCTTGTTATTATCTCAATCATATTCTTATTTACTTTGTTGTGCAGTTTTTACTCAGATAAATGTGACAACTGATGGAATTATAAAGAGTATTAGAAAACTTGGTTTTTTCTTTTTGTTCTATTTTAATGATTGTTTAAAAAAAGGGTGAAAGGCGTCTCAAAAGGACGCCTTTCATTCGTATATACATTTTTTGCTATAATGTAAAAAAACAAAAGGCCGGATTCGTTAGAAGCCGGCCTTGTATCAAAATGTGACGCTCTTAATTTTTTGAAAATTCGAGAGAAACTTTTCTAAATTCTTTCATCAGCTTTTCGATTTCCAATGATTCTTTTCTGGCTCTTGCACCAGCTGCCTTGTTTCCACTTTCTTTCTGAGATGCTGCGTTTTTTGCAAATTCAGCAAATAGAGCATTTGCTTTGTCTTGTAATTCGTTCATGATTTAAATTTTTTAATTAGGATGATGCAAATTTAAAAGCATAAGTCTAATGACAATTATAATATCAAATCATTTTAGGAAAGAATCAAACCATTTTATGAAAAATTTGTGTCAAAACTACACTTAAAATGCTTTTTTGTGCATTTTATCGCAATTGGTTGTATCTGAGTGGCGTTTTTTCATAAATAAAGACCTCTTGAATTCTTCTGTTTTTTCTTAAATTTTTGCGCTATAAATTTAAAAGGGTATAGAGAACCGACAAAAAGGCTGGTCGGTTACTGCCACTTTTTTTGTACATTTGTGCATATAATACTTTTAATAAATGGAAATGAATATCGGAGATAAAGTACGCTATCTCGACGCAGTCGGAGGTGGTGTCATTACAGCTTTTAAAGGAAAAGATATGGTTGTCGTTCTCGAAAAGGACGGTTTTGAAACTCCGGTTTTAAAAAAACAATGTGTCGTTATTGATTCAATCACATCCATCCCTGCTCCTCAAACCGTCAAGTATGAAACGCCTAAAACGGCGGCTCCCAAAACCGTGTCTCCCAAAATCCCAGAAACACGTGAAGGTGAATTCCTGAGTATCTATCTGGCTTACTTACCAGTGGCAGATAAGCCCTTCAGTGACTCCGAATTTGAATGCTACCTCATTAATGACAGTAATTACTCATTGGCATTCAATTATGCATCTTGCAGCGGGAAAACATGGAAGAGTCGCTCTACAGGTGAAATAGAGGCAAACTCCAAACTGTTTTTGGAAGAATTTGGAAAAGAGACAATCCTAGATTTGGAGAAATTAAGTTTTCAGTGTATAGCTTTAAAACCAGGAGCTTTTTATTCTTTTAAGAATACCGTTTCTGTCGAAATTCGACTGGACACCGTAAAATTCTATAAAATACATTGCTTCAAAGAAAACGATTATTTCGAAGATGATGCATTGATCGTACCTATAGTCAAAAGAGATCAACCAGAGAAGAGTTTGATGGTTTCAGCAGATGACATCGCACGAGCCATGCATGAAAAAGACCCGGAGCGATCTAGAACCTCCGAACCCTTGCCTAATAAGAAAGCTGATATTTTGGAAGTGGACTTACATATAAACAGCTTGCTGGAAACGACCTCAGGAATGAGTAATGCCGATATCCTGAATCATCAATTGGATGTATTTCGCAAGACCATGGACGAAAACCATACAAAAAAAGGATTTAAGATCGTTTTCATTCATGGAAAAGGCGACGGTGTACTTCGTGCAGCCATTCTGAACGAATTACGCATCAAATATAAAACCTGTAAATCTCAGGATGCTTCTTTCCGTGAATATGGATTTGGAGCAACAATGGTGACTCTCTTTTGATTTATTACAGAAAAAACAGCATCACGGCAAGGTTTACCACACTGATGATGGTAAAACCTATGAATAACGGTTTTCCTAGTTCTTTTCTGTTGCCTGAAAATCCCATGGCATAAATCATTTTCAAGATATTATTAGCTAGGGTTGCCTGCAAAATGCAGGCAGCTATCAAGCTGATGGATAGACCTTGAAACTGGCCATCCATTAAATTTAGAACAAAAGGTGTAATGTCACCTGCACCTGAAAGGAAAGATAATATTGTTAATCCTCCTGCTCCCAGATAAGCGATGGTATAATAGGTCGCAAGGGTGAAAAAAACATACAGAAATGCAAAAATCAAAGACACCTTAAATTCCAGAGGATTATTGTCATTTTCTACATTGGTAGTATCCTCCGGCAGGTTTCTGGTTTTTTTATCCCCTTTTCTATTGTACAATCCAACACCGCAAGCTACAATCATCAGGATAGTCATCGGTACGACTAAAAGTTTGAAAACCTCCATGTTGAAAATCGCCATAATAATCATTAGGCGTAGAAACATCATACCAACAGCCAGAAACATAGCAGTAATGTACTCAGGTAGATGCTCCGCTTTGGCTTTTTTGCATTTTCTCGCCAGAATAGTGATAGTAGCGGTGCTGCTGTACAGACCTCCCAGAAACCCAGATACGACAACACCTGATTGCGGGAAAATATACCTTTTTACTAAATAGCTGAGGTACGAAATGCCAGAAATAATTACTGTGGCCAACCAAATCCTATAGGGCGTCAGACTGATTTCAGGTATCATTTTTGTGTCTGGAAGCATCGGCAAAATAATAAAACCGATAAGTAGAAATTTTGCCAGAATGATAAATTCGTCGTTGTTCATTTTATGTGCCAGTTCCACAAAAGTGGACTTCATTTCACTCAAAAGAAGGACAACCACTATGACCGATACATAAAACCAGGATGCAGACAAAACAACCATCGGCCCGATACAATAGGTAATTAACGCTGTTATAATAGAGGTAATTCCAAAATCACCCAGTTTGACAATTTTAAAGTAATAGCTGAGGCTCAGAAATACTGTCAGAATAAGTCCACCACCAGCAAAAAGTGAAAAATTCGTTGGGCTAAAGAGATAAAGAATATAACCAAGCAATCCAATCAACGTAAAAGTCCGATCCGAACCAAAAATAGGAGCGTCCTTAATCAGATTAAGCCTTCTTTGCGACAGGCCTATTAAAAGTGAAAAAACCAGAACCAGCAAAAAATTAGTTAAACCAACTGGTAGATATTCGGCCCATGATTCCATGCTATTGCTTTTTAGTGATGAAAAAAGACAGACTATTTACCATTTCTTGAACGGCTTTTTCAAAAGGTGAGAATTGTAATAGCGGGCATCGCCGGTCACTTCTTCTCCCAACCAACTAGGTTTTATAAATACTTCATCTTCATTGCTAAGCTCCACTTCAGCAACTGTGAGCCCTAAATTTTCACCAAAGAATTCGTCCACTTCAAACTTGTGTTTACCAACCATGATTTCATAGCGTAATTTTTCTATTGTGCCAGGTTCACAAAGCTGAAAAAGTTCTTCGGCCTCCTCTATGGGGATTTCTTTTTCCCATTCGTACCGACTGGTACCGGATTTGCTGGAAGCACCCTTAATGGTAATATATCCTTTGTCTGCCTTTGTTCGAATTCGTACGGTGCGTCCCGGTTGAGAAGATATATAACCTTGAAGTATGTATAACTGATTGAAAGCTAAATTTTTATATGGCCCATTTACCAAAAATTTACGTTCGATTTCTGTTGCCATTGCTTTTTAATTAATAAATGAATGTTTCGTATTTGAGAGTTATCACAAATATACAAATATTAAAACTGAATTATTCTGTTTTCAATTGTTAGGCAAAAATTATTTTATGTACTTAACTGTGCTAAAAAACAATGTTTTGTAACAGAAAATCATAATTGTATTTAATGCCATATTTTTATACTTTGCACTGCCTAATAAAAATGGGCAGCTGTTTTTTCATAAATCTGGTATTAACAAAATTAAGATTTTTGACGTATGAAAGTTTATCAATCCAATGAAATTAAGAACATCTCAATTGTGGGAAGTTCAAGATCCGGGAAAACCACTCTCGCAGAAGCAATGCTTTTCGAGGGTGGTTTAATAAAACGACGCGGTACTGTTGAAGCACAGAATACCGTAAGTGATTATTTCCCTGTTGAACATGAGTATGGCTATTCCGTTTTTTCTACGCTTTTTCACGTAGAATGGAACACTAAAAAACTGAATTTTATTGATTGTCCCGGTTCTGATGACTTTGTCGGCGGAGCTGTTACTGCTTTGAATGTTACCGATACCGCTCTGTTGCTTATTAATGCTCACTATGGCATAGAAGTAGGTACTCAGAATGCTTTCCGAAATACCGAAAAATACAATAAACCTGTCATTTTTGTTGTCAATCAGCTTGATCAGGAAAAAGCTGATTTTGACCAAATTCTGGAGCAGTTGCGAGAATCCTATGGAAGCAACGTTGTTCCGGTACAATATCCCGTTGCTTGCGGACCCAATTTTAACTCCGTAATCGATGTCTTGTTGATGAAAAGATATACCTGGAAACCCGAAGGTGGAGTTCCGGAGATTGATGATATACCTGCAGAAGAAATGGAAAAAGCCGAAGCCTGGCATCAGATTCTGGTGGAAGCTGCGGCTGAAAATGACGAGTTGTTAATGGACAAATTCTTTGATCAGGGCACCTTGACCGAAGACGATGTACGAATGGGCATCCGTAGAGGCCTTATTGCCCGGGGTATGTTCCCGGTATTTTGTGTTTGTGCTGCCAGGGATATGGGAGTGCGTCGATTAATGGAATTCCTCGGTAATGTCGTTCCAAATGTTACCGACATGCCTAAAATAGAAAATAAAAAAGGGGAAATGATAGAACCAGATCCCAAAGGGCCAACCAGTCTTTATTTCTTTAAAACATCCGTTGAACCACATATCGGTGAAATTTCTTATTTCAAAGTAATGTCTGGTACAGTGAAAGAGGGCGATGATCTGCTCAATTCTGACCGGGGTTCAAAGGAACGTATTGCTCAGCTCTTTTGTGCAGCAGGTTCAAACCGTATAAAAGTGGATGAAATGGTCGCCGGAGATATCGGAGCGACAGTTAAACTGAAAGAGGTTAAAACAGGAAATACATTAAACGGAAAAGGCTCTGATAGTACTTTTGACTTTATCCATTATCCCGAACCGAAATATCGCCGTGCTATTAAGCCAGTCAATGAGGCCGATGTAGAAAAAATGATGGCGATTTTAAATCGCATGCGCGAAGAAGATCCTACATGGATAGTCGAACAATCCAAAGAATTGAAACAAACCATTGTTCACGGACAAGGTGAATTTCACTTACGTACTTTGAAATGGAGAATGGAGAACAATGAAAAGATGCCTATTCAGTTTGTTGAACCACGAATTCCTTATCGTGAAACCATTACTAAAATGGCACGAGCAGATTACAGACACAGAAAGCAATCAGGAGGTGCAGGCCAGTTTGGTGAAGTTCATTTAATAGTAGAGCCTTATTCTGAAGGCATGCCATTGCCGGACACCTATAAATTTAACGGACAGGAATTCAAGATTTCAGCCCGGGATATGCAAGAAGTTAAATTGGATTGGGGAGGCAAGTTGGTTTTTGTAAATAGTATTGTAGGTGGTGCCATAGATACCCGATTTCTTCCAGCTATCCTGAAGGGAATTATGGCTCGTATGGAGCAAGGTCCGCTGACTGGGTCCTATGCCCGTGATGTGAGAGTGATTATTTACGATGGTAAAATGCACCCTGTTGATTCCAACGAAATATCCTTTATGTTGGCAGGTCGTAATGCCTTCAGTGAAGCATTTAAGCAGGCAGGTCCAAAGATTCTGGAGCCCATTTATGATGTGACAGTACTGGTTCCTGGCGATCGTCTTGGTGATGTAATGGGTGACCTTCAAGGCCGTAGAGCCATGATTATGGGAATGAGCAGTGAAAAAGGTTATGAAAAGCTTTCTGCCAAAGTTCCATTAAAAGAGATGTCAAGTTATTCTACATCTCTGAGTTCATTGACAGGTGGACGTGCCTCCTTCAGCATGAAGTTTGCCAGTTATGAGCTCGTCCCTGCCGATGTTCAGGAAAAACTATTGAAAGAATACGAAGCACAACAGCTAGAAAAGGATTAGTCCCTTTTTTGTCAATATGTTAAGGCTTGCTCTGATTATTCAGGGCAAGCTTTTTTTATGGGGAATGTTAATTTGTGTTTCTATTCCCGTTAATAAATATAAAAGCCGTTGAAATGTTAAAATTAGAATCTATTTTTGTCCTATGAAGAAGTCCGCTATCTGGTTGTTGATTGCTGTTATGGTCATGACTTTTGCAAGTCTGCTCACTTTGCAGTACTCTTATATACGTACTTTGGGAAAGATGCGTTCAGAGCAGTTTGATGAGGCCGTCCGTCGGAGTTTGGCTCAGGTTATAAGAAATCTGGAGCTGGATGAAACAGCCCGTTTCCTGGCTGAGGATATGAACGATCAGGAAAAGAACGCTTTTGCCATGCCAAAAGTAACCAATAAGGTTAAGCGTCAAAGACAAACCTCTGTCTTACATACTATTGGTGGTATTTCAACCTTTTCTTCAGTTGCAGAATATGATGAAACCACTATGCTTTCTCAAACTAAGCCCAAGGTTTTTATATCTATGAGTCATGGGAAAAATACCCTTTCAGGAACTTATAACCGAATGCAGGAAAACCTTCGTGACCGTTATTTAGCTCAAAAGGGACTTTTGGAAGATGTTATCTTGCGTATTCTTTACGAAGCAAACAGTAGACCGATTGAACAGCGAATCGATTTTAGCAAGCTGGAAAATTACCTCACGGTAGAACTGAGTAATAACGGACTGGAGGATATGCCTTTTCATTTTAAGGTAACTGACAAGAATGATAAAGAAGTGTACCGATGTAAAGATATGCTAGGTGCTTCGGAAACGGGGGAATACAAAGAAGTACTTTTCCCCAACGACCCGGATGTTGAAACCGGTATTCTTTATGTTTATTTTCCGACTAGGAAGAGCTACATTTATGAATCATTGCGCATCTATATTCCATCCATCATATTTTCCATTGTCCTACTTATTGTATTTGGAACAACCATCATCGTGATTTTCAGGCAGAAAAGGTTGAACGATATGAAAAATGACTTTGTCAATAATATGACCCACGAGTTGAAAACACCCATTTCGACCATTTCGTTAGCGGCTCAAATGTTGAAAGACGGAGATGTAGGTAAAACGCCGGCTATGCTCAAACATATCTCAGGTGTCATTGTAGATGAGACCAAGCGATTAAGTTTCCAAGTGGAAAAGGTACTTCAGGTATCACTTTTTGACAGAGATAAATCCAATTTAACTTTCAAAGAAGTAGATGTAAATGATATGTTGGAAACAGTGGTTGCGACATTCAAACTTAAAGTTGAAAACTTTGATGGAAGGATAGAAGCAGATCTTGGTGCGAAAAAGTCTGATATTACAGCCGATGAAATGCACCTGACCAATGTCTTTTTCAACCTGATGGACAATGCGGTCAAATACCGAAGTGATCGCGACCTGATATTGAAAGTACGTACCTGGAACGAGAAAGAACGTTTGATGATATCCATTAAGGATAACGGAATTGGAATAAAGAAAGAAAATCTTAAAAAAGTATTTGAACGTTTCTACCGTGTTCCGACCGGAAATGTTCACAATGTAAAAGGCTTCGGCCTTGGTTTGGCTTATGTACAAAAAATTGTGGAAAACCACAATGGGACAATCCGTGCAGAAAGCGAAAACAATAAAGGAACAGAATTCATTATCAGTTTACCACTAATAAAAAATGAGCTATGACAGAAGAAAAGATGCACATCTTACTGTGCGAAGATGACGAGAATCTGGGTATGCTTTTGCGTGAGTATTTACAGGCAAAAGGCATTGTAACCGACTTGATGAGCGATGGCGAAAAGGGTTATAAGGCTTTCCAAAAGTCTAAATACGACTTGTGTGTGCTTGATGTGATGATGCCCAAAAAAGATGGTTTTACTTTGGCACAAGACATTCGTGCCATGAATTCAGAAATGCCGATAATTTTCCTGACCGCAAAAAATCTGAAAGAAGATATTTTGACTGGATTTAAGCTTGGTGCGGATGATTATATTACTAAGCCTTTCAGTATGGAAGAATTGTTATTCCGCATAGAGGCTATTATACGCCGCGTTAAGGGCAAAAAGACCAAAGAAGTTACCGTGTATCAGATTGGCAAATTCAACTTCGATACGCCCAAACAAATATTATCATTCGGTGATAAACAAACTCGTTTGACCACCAAGGAGTGCGAACTGCTGACTTTGCTTTGCAGTCACCAAAATCAGATATTGGAAAGAAACTACGCTTTGATGACCATTTGGGAAGAGAATACGTATTTCAATGCGAGAAGTATGGATGTGTATATAACTAAGTTGAGGAAGCATTTGAAGGATGATCCAACAATTCAGATCATGAATATACACGGGAAGGGATACAAGTTGGTAGTCCCCGAATAGCTGCCCGCTGTCTAAAACTAGAGCGCACTACTGCGTTACAGCCCGAAACTTAATCCTCACGTACGAAAAGTACGCTCCGGTATAAGTTTCGGGTTGTGCCTTGTATTGCATCTCTATTTTTAAACAGCTACTGCAAGGGGCAGTGCTATAAAGAAAGAGAAAAAAGATAAAAGGGTTTGGTGGAATCTGAAATTTTTACTAACTTCGCGCCGCTGTTTTTTGTAAAGCATTCCTTTGGGTAATTATTTACGAATCAGTCTTATTATACTAATTAAATAGAAACAGTTCTATGAACAATTACGAAACCGTTTTCATTTTAACTCCCGTTTTGTCTGATGTACAGATGAAGGAAGCGGTAGAAAAATTCAAAGCTCTGCTAGTAGCAGAAGGCTCAGAAATCGTGAATGAGGAAAACTGGGGCTTGAAGAAATTGGAATACCCAATTGCTAAAAAGTCTACCGGATTTTACCAATTGCTCGAATTTAAGGCAAATCCTGAAGTGATTGCCAAGTTGGAATTAAACTTCCGTCGCGACGAGCGCGTGCTTCGTTTCCTGACTTTCAAACAGGAAAAATACCACGCATTGTATGCTGAAAAGAGAAGAAGTCTGAAACAATCTAAAGAAGTAAAGGAGAACTAAACAATGGCACAAAATTCATCTGAAATTCGTTATTTGACTCCTCCTACGGTTGATCTCAAAAAGAAAAAATACTGTCGCTTCAAAAAGAGTGGTATTCGTTACATTGATTACAAAGATGCTGAGTTCTTGAAGAAATTCTTGAATGAACAAGGCAAGATTTTACCTCGTCGTATCACAGGTACCTCCTTGAAGTACCAACGTAAAGTTGCTCAGGCAGTGAAACGTGCAAGACATTTGGCTTTGTTGCCCTATGTAACCGATTTGATGAAATAAATTAGCGAAGGAGAACAAAGTATGGAAATTATATTAAAAGAAGACGTTATAGGTCTGGGATACAAAGATGATGTTTTGGTCATCAAAGACGGATATGGAAGAAATTTCCTTATTCCTCAGAAAAAAGCAATCGTAGCCACACCTTCTGCTAAGAAAGTTTTGGCTGAAAATTTGAAACAACGTGCACACAAGTTGAATCAAATGAAGAAAGATGCCGAAGAACTGGCTGCTAAATTGAACGGCTTAAGCTTGACAATTGGAGCTAAGGTAAGTTCTACTGGTAAAATCTTTGGTTCAGTTGGTTCAATCCAGGTTGCTGAAGCTTTGGAAAAAGCTGGTTTTGAAGTAGATCGCAAAACGATTGTAATCAAAGATGCTGTTAAGGAAATTGGTTCTTTTACTGCTACCGTTAGATTACACCGTGAAGTGAGTGCTGAAATCACTTTCGAAGTTGTTGCTGAATAAAACAAACTTTATATAATTAAAAGGTCGACTATTATTGTCGGCCTTTTTTTTGCCTAAATACGAACAATACGACATAAAAAAAAGCCCACCAAATGGCGGGCTTTTTAATTTCTTTGATTCTGGAACTTATTCAGCTACAGGAGCAGCTGTTTCAGTAGCAGGAGCAGCTTCAGTTGCAGCAGCAGCTGTAGTGTCTGTAGTAGTTACAGGAGCTTCATCAGCAACAACTTCAGTTGCTTCAGCTTCAGGAGCTTCAGTTTTAGCTTTGTTACCACAAGATGCGAAAGATACTGCTACAACAACAGCGAAGAATAATACTAACTTTTTCATTTTTTTTCTGTTTTAAACAATAAATAGGAGTTTTTTGAAATCGCGGCAAAATTAAGTATAATTTTCATTTTGTGTACTCTAAATTGTAAAAATTTCTAAAAAACTTTCCTTTTTTGTTCTTTTTAGGCTCAAAATGCATTTTTATTCCACTTTTATAAGAAATATCAAGTACAAAATTAAAAAAATGGTCGAAATTTTGTGTTGAATTTTCACTCAGCACTAAAATATGTACCTTTGCAGAAGAATAAAAACAGCATGATCGATACGACTATTTTTCAATCACTAAAAGTGGCCTACCTCACATTAGGGTGCAAATTGAATTTTGCAGAAACATCCAGTCTGGGTAAAATTTTGACTGAGGCTGGTTATGTTAAGGCCAAGCCAGGTGAAATCCCCGATGTTTGTTTAATCAATACGTGTTCTGTTACAGAAGTAGCCGATAAGAAGGGACGTCAAACCATTCACAAGCTGGTTCGCAACTACCCGGATGCGTTTATAATAGTTATTGGCTGTTATGCCCAGCTAAAACCTGATGAAGTCGCAGCGATACCCGGAGTGGACCTGGTATTGGGCGCAAATCAGAAATTCGACATCCTCACCCACATGGCTGAGCTGAAGAAAGGTCAGCCTGCTAAGGTTTATACCTCTGCTTTCAACGAAATAAAAAGTTTCATACCCTCTTGTTCTCGTGGAGACCGTACTCGATACTTCCTAAAGATTCAGGATGGCTGTGATTATTTTTGTACGTATTGTACCATTCCTCTTGCCAGAGGAGCAAGCCGCAATCCGACTATTTCCTTTTTGGTGAATCAGGCCAAGGAAGTGGCGGCCGAAGGTGGGAAAGAAATTATTCTTACGGGTGTTAATATCGGCGATTTTGGAAAAAGCACCGGAGAGACCTTTTTTGACCTGATTTGCGCATTGGATGAAGTAGAGGGTATTGAACGCTATCGCATATCCTCCATAGAGCCTGATTTGCTCACAGATGAGGTCATAGACTTTGTGTCCACCTCGAAACGTTTCGCACCACATTTTCATATACCCCTGCAGGCTGGCAACGATGAATTGCTTCAGTTAATGCATAGAAGATACGATACGGCCCTGTTTGCTTCGAAAATAAGTCGTATAAAAACGAAAATGCCTCACGCATTCATTGGGGTTGATGTCATCGTGGGTACCCGGGGCGAGACTGAAGAGCGTTTTGAAGAAGCGCTGACTTTTATTAAAAATCTGGACATTGCTCAATTGCACATCTTTTCCTATTCTGAACGCCCAGGAACTCAGGCATTAAAGATAGACCACATTGTATCGCCCAGGGATAAAAAATCCCGGCATGAGCGCTTACAGTTGATTTCAGTAGAAAAATGGAACGAATTCTATAACCAACATAACGGAAGTGAGGTCAAAGTGATCTTTGAGCACACCAAAACAGAAGGTAAAATGCATGGTTTCTCTGAGAATTACATTCGGGTGGAGGTTCCCTATCAAAAAAATTGGGTAAATCATACAATTTCAGTACGTTTGGGAAACTTTAATGCAGACCGTACAGCCTTGGAAGCGGAAGAGATTCAGGCTGATTAGAAGCTTGTTATGGGCTTTCTGTCCAGAGGTTGATTTAATTGAAATATAAAGATGCTTTTAAATAGTAGATTTGAATGAAAAATAGTCGTTCTGATATTTTATATGGAGTTGTTCGACTCTGTGCTTTTTTACCCTTAAAAGTATTATTTCTTATTTCGGATGTTTTTCTCTATCCGCTCATTTATTATGTGGTGAGATATCGACTGAATGTGGTCAGAATGAATTTGAAAAACAGTTTCCCCAATAAAACGAAAGCAGAACTACATGCAATAGAAAAAAAATTCTATCGTCATTTCTGTGATTCATTTCAGGAAACAATCAAAATCTTGGGTATGTCTGAACGTGAAGCCCGTAAAAGAATGGTGTTCAGTAATCCCGAAATGCTGAACGAGTATATCCACAACGGACAAGGTATATTGCTGGTTTTGGGACATTATGGCAATTGGGAATATCAGACTTTCTTATTTTTAAGCATGCATGTGTCAAATAGTCAAGGTTTCAATATTTATAGACCTCTCAAGAGTAAAGCTTTTGATGATTTGTATCTTAAAATCAGGACGCAATTCGGAGGCTCAGCTATATCCAAGACCGAAACCTACCGCACTCTGATTCGATTGCGTAGAGAAGGCCTTGCTGGCGTATTCGGGCTTGTTAGTGATCAGTCTCCCTCTACAGCCAATCTTCATTATTGGACAAACTTTTTAAATCAGGATACCGCCATTTTGGTGGGCCCTGAAAGAATGGCCAAACAAACAGGTTTCAGCGTGATTTATGCTGATGTGGAAAAAACCGCAAGGGGCTGCTATCGGACTACATTCAAATTGATTACAGATAAACCCAAAGATACACCGGAATTTGAAATTACTGAAAAATATGCCAGACTGATGGAAGGAACTATTTTAAGGGAACCGTCTTACTGGTTATGGACCCATAAGCGTTGGAAACACAAGCATGATGAAGTTTCCATGAAGCAGGAAGGTACCGTTTCATGAAGACGTCAATCGTCATTTTAAATTGGAACGGAAAGTCCCTGATGGAGGAATATCTGCCCAATGTTATTTCAAATACGCTTTTTGAGACAGAAAAAAAAGTGGAAATCATTGTAGCTGATAATGGGTCAAAAGATGGCTCGCTCGATTTCCTTAAAGCAAATTATGCTGATAAGATCAAATGCATAGAATTGAACCATAATCACGGTTTTGCCGAGGGGTATAACCTAGCCTTGGCTCAAATTGATTCTAAATATGCGGTATTGTTGAATTCAGATGTGAAAGTGACGCAGGGTTGGCTTGATATTCTGATTGATTATATGGAAGCTCATCCGGATGTAGCTGCTTGTCAGCCTAAAATCAGATCGCTTCGTCAGGAAGATTATTTTGAACATGCTGGTGCCGCCGGTGGTTTCATTGACTATCTGGGTTATCCTTTTTGCCGCGGTCGGGTCCTCTCCTTCGTTGAAAAGGACTGCGGACAGTACGATACTCCAATTGATGTATTTTGGGCTACTGGGGCTTGTTTGTGCGTTAGGATGGATGAATTCAGAAATGTAGGTGGATTTGACGCACGTTTTTTTGCTCATATGGAGGAAATTGATCTATGCTGGCGGTTTAGAAGCAGAGGTAAACGTATTGTGTGTATACCACAGAGTAGCGTTTATCACTTGGGAGGAGCGACCCTGAATAAGGAAAATCCGCGTAAGACGTTTCTGAATTACCGAAACAACCTCCTGATGCTATATAAGAATTCGCCCTGCAAAACCTACAATACGATCTTTGCCATTCGACTGTTTCTTGATTATCTGTCCGTTTTTGTATTTTTACTTTCTGGTAAGTTTGGAGATGCAAAGGCTGTAATTCGAGCCAGGTATCATTTCTGGAAAATGAGACCTCAATTTAAGTTAAAACGATTGGAAAATCTGCAGCAAATAAAAAATTCCTCTATACCCGAGGTGTATAGAGGAAGTCTGGTGTTTGACTATTATTTTCGTGGCAAGCGTTATTTTTCAGATTTTTTCCCGGATACCAAATCCGAGTAGTAAAAACTGTACCTCGAATCAATAACCCAATATTTTCAACATCGATTTGTAGCTTTGCTCTTTGGCGAAAAGTTTGGTGTAATATTCACCATCTTCATCCAGATCAATTAATACCATTTTTGGTGATGGTGTTAAGCAGTGCTGAATGCCTCCATAACCACTTAATGCTTCCTGATAAGCGCCACAATGGAAAAAGCCAATATATTGCTCGCGTTCTGATGTGATCTTAGGTAGGAAAACGGCATTCGAATGGGCTTCTGAATTGTAAAAGTCTTCACTGTCGCAGGTCAGACCACCCAAATGAACTCTTTGATATTCCATATCCCAATTGTTGATGGCCAATTGTACGAAACGCTGGTTGATGGCCCAGGTATCTGGTAAAGTAGTAATAAATGAGCTGTCAATCATATTCCACAACTCCCTGTCGTTTTGTTGTTTTTGGTTGACGATGGAGTAGAGCATGGCGCCACTTTCACCTACGGTAAATGAACCAAATTCCGTAAAAATATCCGGCTCCTTTACTTTGTTTTGTTGGCAAATATTTTTTATCTGGGCTATGATTTCTTCGGCCATGTATTCGTAATCGTATTCGAAATCCAGATGTACCTGAATGGGGAATCCACCACCAATATTAATGCTATCCAGTTGAGGGCAAATCTGTTTCAATTCGCAGTATAATTCCACTGCTTTAGTCAATTCGTTCCAATAATAGGCTGTATCCTTAATGCCAGTGTTGATAAAGAAATGCAACATCTTGAGTTCGACAAGCGGGTTGGATTCTATCTTGTCCAGGTAATAAGGTATTATGTCATTGTATCTTATGCCTAATCTGGAAGTGTAAAAATCAAACTTTGGTTCCTCTTCTGACGCAATCCTTATTCCTACTTTAATAGGCATCACTATGTTTGACATCAGTAAATCCAACTCAAACTTGTTGTCCAGGATGGGTATTGTATTCACAAATCCATTGTTTATGAGAGATTGAATGTTCTCAATGTATTGTGGTCTTTTGAATCCGTTGCAGATGATGTATTTGTCTTTGTGAATCTTTTCACCCTCCAATAAAGCTTCAATGATGTTGATGTCAAAGGCTGAAGATGTTTCAATATGGACATTATTCTTTAGTACTTCTTCCAAAATAAACGAGAAGTGTGAGCTTTTGGTGCAGTAGCAATAGTTGTAATCGCCGTCGTAGTCGGCTTTAGCCATGGCCACGTTGAACATTTTTCTGCTTCTTTGAATGTTTTGCCCTATCTTGGGTAAATAAAAGATTCTCAGGGGCGTTCCGTACTGTTTGATAACGTCCATTAAGGGTATATCAAACCAATTCAACTCATTCTCAGCAACTTTAAATTCCTCGTTTGGAAAGTCAAAGGATTGTTCAATGAGGTGGATATACTTATTCTTCATCGTTTTACTGGTTTTAAAAATACAAATCCAAATTACTTGGATTGATGTTAATCTATAAACCCAACTCGCATGGATTATTTATTTTCTTTGCGAAAAGGACGACAAAAGTACATAAAGTTTTCAAAGTAAAGCGTTAAAAAATTGGAATAATTGGTTCAACGGTATAAAATAACACTCACGCTTTCCAGCTGTCCGACAATAGGTGGGTTGATCTTAGTTACCTTAATTTCAATTGTTTGTATCTTATTAAAGTTGTTTTTTAGCCTCAGACAAATATTTTCTGCCAAATGCTCTATCAATTTACACGGACTTTCCATGACATCTTTAATTTCATCAAAGACGGATGCATAATTGATGGTCGATTCAAGTGCGTCACTTTTGCAAGCCTCGTTTAAATCCAAACCAAGCTTTAAGTCGACCAGATAGGTGTTTCCGACTATATTTTCTTGCATGTAGACGCCGTGAAAAGCGTGAAACTGCATTTTGTTTATTAAAAGGTAGTCCATTACATTCTCCGAATTTATGTTTGGACAAATGTAGTTTTTCTAATTTTAAATGACAAGCTTCCATTACTCTTGAAGATTGAATGTTGTACTTTAATAAAAAATTGTATTTTTGCCGTACAAAAGCAAATAGTATGGCAAAAGAAATAGTTATAGCAGCAGGTGCGGTATATAGCATTATTGCTCCTGGCACCCGAATTAATGGGAACGTTTATTCAGAAGAAGATATTCGTATTGAAGGTAGTCTGGAAGGCGATTTGATATCTAAGGGGAAAGTGATATTAGGACCTCAGTCTATGCTGAAGGGAAATGTCAAGTGTGTGAACGCTGAAGTATCCGGCATTATTGAAGGTGATATTGAAGCCGCTGAGCAATTGCTACTTAGGGAAAAGGCTCAGATAAAAGGTTCCATAAAAACCTCCACATTGATTATTGAACCTGGAGCCAGTTTTAATGGCGCATGTGAAATGTATGGAGCAAAAAAATAACGAATTGGTTATTTTAGCACATAAAAAAAGCGATGGAAATTTCCATCGCTTTTTTTATGTGCTAAAATCGGGTCATCCGCATTTTGAATAACCACAGCTGGTGCAATGCAGGCAGCCTTCTTCGTAAACCAGACTTTCACTTCCACAAGTTGGGCAGATTTGACCTTTGGCTTCAGTTCCGTAGGGAAGGTATTTTTTCAAAGCTCGTTCAACACCATTTTTCCAGGTATTGATTGATGCATTATCCAGATCCAGGCCGGAAATTAATTTTATGACCTGATCGATAGGCATACCGTAACGTAAGACTCCAGATATCAGTTTGGCATAGTTCCAGTATTCTGAATTAAACTTCTCGGACAAGCCTTCAATTGTGATTTTATAACCACGACGGTTAGCGAACTGGAAATCATAGTGCTTGACACCATCTTCATCAATATTTTTGATGATTTTTCCATCAATGATATTTTTAGGTAGCAAAATACCATCGTCGTCATCCTGGATACCTGTGAAGATTTCATAAGGGCGACCGTTCTGAAGGCCAATAAATGCAATCCATTTTTCCTTGTTATTTTGAAAACGGATAATCTCAGCATCCAATTCTTTTGGCCGTTTTGGTGTAGTCTGAGGATAACAAATCAGTTTTTCGTCTTTTTTATCTTCTTTCAAAGGTGTGGCAGGTGTGGCGGCAAGTAAAACACCAGAGCGACATCCGTCACGGTAAACAGTGCAACCTTTACAGCCACAACGCCATGCTTCCATGTATAGCTGACCAACGAGCTCTTCGGTGGCGTCAGCAGGAAGATTGATGGTAACACTGATGGAGTGATCGACCCATTTCTGGATACGTCCCTGCATTTTGACTTTCTGCATCCAATCAACATCGTTGGATATTGCCTTGAAATATGGGGACTTCATGATGAGTTCGTCCAATTCTTCCTGAGAATATTTTTTAGCTGTCTCATAACCATTGGCTTCCATCCAGGTGACAAATTTATGGTGGAATACGATGTATTCTTCGAAGCTATCGCCGCTGTCATCCACGTAATCTATACGTACATCATGGTCGTTGGGGTTGATCTTGCGACGTCTTTTGTAAATAAGCATGAATGCAGGTTCTATGCCAGAGGTTGTTTGAGACATCAAGCTGGTCGTGCCGGTAGGAGCGATGGTCAGGCAGGCGATGTTTCTGCGGCCGTAGATTTTCATATCGCGTTCCAATTCCTTGTCAGCCTTGAATAATCTCTGGATGAAAGGGTTATTTTCTTCTCTCTTGGCGTCGAATATTTCGAATGCGCCTCGGTCTTTTGCCAGATAAACAGATGAACGGTAAGCTTCGATTGCCAACGTTTTGTGAATTGTTTCTGAAAAGTCAGAAGCTTCCTCGGTGCCATAACGCAAACCTAAAGCAGCAAGCATATCACCTTCGGCTGTTGAGCCAACGCCTGTACGACGTCCACGTGCTGTCTTTTCCTTTATTTTTTCCCAAAGTTTGAATTCGGTGCGTTTTATTTCTTCACCTTCAGGGTCAGAATTGATTTTTTCAAGGATGCGGTCAATCTTTTCCATTTCCAGATCGATGATGTCGTCCATAACGCGTTGAGCAATAGCTACGTGTTGTTTGAATAGGTCAAAATCGAAGTTTGCATCTTTTGTAAACGGATTGTTTACATAGGAATAAAGGTTTAGAGCCAGCAAGCGGCAGCTATCGTAGGGGCAAAGTGGAATTTCACCGCAAGGGTTGGTGGAAACAGTGCGAAAGCCTAGGTCTGCATAACAGTCTGGAACTGATTCTTTCAGAATTGTGTCCCAAAAAAGTACACCCGGTTCTGCTGACTGCCAAGCGTTATGAACGATTTTCATCCATAGTTTGTTGGCGTCAATTTCTTTTGTGGTGGTAGGATTCGGGTCGTAAACTGGATACTGTTGAGTATATGGCGTATTCGTGGAAACCGCTTCCATGAATTTATCTGTAATCTTGACCGAAACATTGGCACCGGTTACTTTTCCTTCTGACATCTTTGCATCGATGAAAGATTCTGAATCCGGGTGCTGAATAGAGACACTTAACATCAATGCACCTCTGCGACCATCCTGTGCAACTTCGCGGGTAGAATTGGAATAGCGCTCCATAAATGGAACAATACCGGTTGAAGTAAGTGCTGAATTTTTAACGGGAGTGCCTTTTGGGCGGATGTGAGATAAGTCGTGACCTACACCACCACGACGTTTCATCAATTGTACTTGCTCTTCGTCAATTTTAATCACTGCACCGTAAGAATCGGCTGGTCCGTCTACTCCAATAACGAAACAATTGGAAAGTGATCCTACTTGAAAATCATTGCCAATTCCTGTCATTGGACTTCCTTGTGGAATAATGTAGCGGAAGTGGTCAAAAAGATCGAATAACTCTTTTTCAGAAAGCGGGTTTGGATATAATTTCTCAATTCTGGCTATTTCGCCAGCCAATCGATGATGCATATCCGTCGGAGTTAATTCAAAAAGATTTCCATAGGAATCTTTCAGGGCGTATTTATTGACCCAGACTCTTGCGGCTAGCTCATCACCCTGAAAATATTCCAGAGAAGCCTGGAATGAATCATCATGTGTGTAGGATTTTTTTTTCACTGTCAGTTGTTTTTTTAAGTATATTTTTATCAATTTGATTTGACTGATTTTTGTCGTTTTAATATTTTGCAATTTTAGTCTGAATAAATGAATTGACAAAATATTTGAGTTGATTTGTTTGAAAATAAATAATAGTTTCCGGAAAAAAATATTAAATAACAGTAATATAGCATATTAGAAAAGATATACAATTGAAATGTTTTCTTTTTTGAAAACCGTTTAAATATCCTTGTGGAAAAATAGTTTAAGAAACAATAAATGTCTATATAAAAAAGTATTATATTTTATGTTTAACAACAGGATTGCCCGATTTCAAAAGATTATCTACCTTTGTAGGAGAAAGAACTAAAATAGTAATGACTTTTCTTTAAAATTGACTTCATGAATACGATGAATTTGAGGCGCACTATTCGTGCCTATTCTGAACAACCTTTGGATGATTTAGTGCTGAATGAACTCCTTCAGACAGCTTGCCGTGCTTCCAATACCGGAAATATGCAGGCTTATAGTGTTGTTGTTACTCGTGATGCTGAACGTAAGCGCATTCTAGCCCCACTTCACTTCAATCAGCAACAGATTGTTCAGGCTCCTGTCGTTCTGACTTTTTGTGTTGATTTCAATCGATTTGGCAAATGGTGCGAACTACGTAATGCGCAACCAGGCTTCGCTAATCTTCAGGCTTTGACTTATGCTGCCATCGATACAGTCATTCTGGCTCAGGCATTTTGCGATGCAGCCGAAGCTAAAGGTTTGGGCATCTGCTATTTGGGTACAACAACGTACAATGCTGAGCAAATTTCAGATGTGTTAGCCCTTCCGCAATTGGTCTTACCTATAACAACCATCAGTGTAGGTTATCCTTTAAAGTCGGTTTCCAGCCCTCAAGCCGATAGATTACCACTGAGTGGCATACTTCATCAGGAGACATACAAAGATTACAGTGAGGAAGATATTAACCGGGTTTATGCTGAAAAGGAGGCTTTGCCAGAAAACCTGCATTTTGTGGATTTAAATAAGAAGGAAACCCTGGCTCAAATATTTACCGATATCCGTTATACTAAAAATGACAATGAACATTTTTCGGAAGCCTTTTTGAAGGCTATCCGTAAGCAAGGTTTTGTATTGTAAAATAGGTAGACGAAAAAAAAAGATGTGGAGTTACAGACATTGGTCCGTAACTCCACATCTTTTTTTGTGCTTGATTATTTACCTTGAATCAGCTGCTCAATTTCGTGAATGCTGTTCTTGAATTTTTTATCGGTTTCAATCCAGTTGCCGACCGTTTTGCAAGCATGCAATACGGTCGCATGATCCCGCTTTCCAATCATTTCTCCAATATTGGAGTAGGATTTGTCGGTGTATTTTCTGGACAGGAACATGGCAATCTGCCTAGCCTGTGAGATTTCTTGTTTTTTGGATTTTGTATGAATCAGACTGGGTTCTAAGTTGAAGTACTTGCATACCTCTTCTTCAATTAATTCGACTGAAATCTGACGTTCCTGAATGTTGATGGCGTTTGAAACAACCCTTTTTGTTAGCTCCATGTCCACTTCCTTTTCATAAATGACGGAATGTGCCATCAATGAGACAACGATACCTTCCAGGTCTCTGACATTTTCAGTAGCGTTATGAGCAATATATTCAATAACATCATCCGAAAAACGAAGGCCGTCTCTCAATATTTTACTTTGAAGTATGGCTATGCGTAAGTCGTAATTAGGCTTTTGCATTTCTGCAGTTAAACCCCATTTGAAACGTGTAAGTAATCGGTCATCAATACCTACAATATCTTTTGGCGGACGGTCGCAAGTTATAACTAGCTGTCTGCCGTTTTGGTGCAGGTGATTGAATATATGAAAGAACACGTTTTGCGTTCCCGTTTTTCCGGATAATTCATGAATATCATCAATCAGCAAAATATCAATGCTCTGATAGAAATGGATGAAGTCATTGACCGTATTGTTTAGATATGCTTGCGAATATTGAACCTGGAAAAGGTGTGATGATACATACAATACCCTCAGGTTTTCATTTTGCTGTAGTGCAGATATACCGATGGCGTGTAAAAGGTGGGTTTTACCTACACCGGATTTACCGTAAACAAACAAAGGGTTAAAAACCGTCTTTCCTGGTTTTTCTGCAATGGAGTAACCAGCTGTTCTGGCTAGCATGTTGCTTTCTCCACCAATAAAATTTCCGAAGTTCAGGTTGGTGTTTAATTGAGAATCAAGATTTCCAGGTACAATCTGATCAAAAGGACTGGTCGGCATAGCTGGCCTGGTCGGAATATTAGAGATCTTATTGATGACGGGGTGATTTCTATCTGGAACCAAACGAATAGTGGCATCTGAGGAGACCATTACCTGATAAAGCAAACCGGTGTTTTCACCTGTGATACGAAATAACGCTTTACCAATAAGATCTGCGTATTGATTTTCAAGTTGCTCGTAGAAAAAATGGCTTGGAACCTGGATCAATAAAGCCTTCTCTTCGTATTTAAGAGGTACAATGGGGCTAAACCATGTGGAATAACTCAAGTCAGGTACATTATCTTTTATAATGCACAGACATTGACTCCAAAGTGATGAATGATTTAAGGACATTGTATTATTATTTCTTTCTGAATTACTTATGCAAATTTTCTAAAAAAAATCGACTTATACAAATCATAAAATACGGCTAAAAATAGTAAAAATTATATTCTGTTTATTGTCAACACTTTAGTTTATGCTATTGACTATCAGCAATATAATATAGAAATATTTTATAACTATCTTTGTTCGAATGGCTTGCAATTTTGTCAGTATAGTGCTACAAATATGGCATACGAAGCTTTAACCCCCTGTTAATAAAGGTTTACGATTCTGTATTATTTTTACGTTAAATATTAAAAAGGCGTATGTTTATTCTTTTAGGTTTATATTTCTAAAGGATACTACTTGGACTCTTTTGATCCAAAAATAGAGAAATGAACATAACGTTTAGGACGCTCTTTAAGGTCAAGAAGTAGAGCGTTAGCACTTTCCGAGGTGTTTTTCAAGTTTAAGTACAAGGATTTGTCGTTTAGCAATAATCCCAACGAATTATCCGGACTATCCAGCTTGACGCTTATGTTTTCAAGTTCATTGAGTGTTTTGTTCAATGATGCGTAATCTATTTGATTGATTTTTGTACCAACCTCTGAAAATTTGGAGGTCAGACCTTCTACATTATTTAGAATGGCAGGCACTTTATCCATGGAACGATCCAGTTTGTACGAAATAATTTCCAACTCTTTGCTTGTTTTTTCGATCGATGCCAGTGATCTTTTCAGACTTCCGTTTGATACGAGTGTTTCGACACTTGCCATGAGGGTGTCGGTGCGTTGAATTAAACCTTGAACATCTGCCAGCAGGCCATTGGTCAGTTGGTCCATCATACCGGGAATTCGGTTTGCGATTAAAGAATCACCGCTTTCCAGCATAACAGCATTGAGAGGTCCCAACTCAAGAACAATGGAAGGGTTTCCTATCAATTCAGTTTTGATGGAGGCTTTAGTGCCTTTTGGCAAAACAAGGTTATTGTTTAGGTCCAGTTCCACAACGACGTGTCCAGGATTGTTGTATTGATATTCAATATCCCGGACAAGACCCACTTGAAAACCGTTTAAATTGACAGGGCTTGATTTAACCAAACCGTCAACTTGAGTATAGGTTACGAAGAAATGGTTGGATGGATTCAGGATGTTAACACCTTTTAGGAAATTTAAACCCCATACAAAAATGGCGAATGCCAGAATAACTATTAACCCTATTTTAGCTTCACTTTTTGTCTCACTGTTCATAATGATGATATGATGGATAATGAATCCCATTAGGGACATTTCTTGTACAAAAGTACAAATTTTAATGCTTAGATTGTGTTCTCGCTTCTTGAATCGGCATTTTTTGACCGTCTTTGAAAGCAAGAACAAATGCATCGGGGAAAGAGTTCTTGAATTCCAGACGTTTTCGATTGGCCTCTTCAAAAGTGGCAAAACTGCCAAAGGTGTATTTGTAGAGTTTCTTTTCAATAAAAGAATCCATTGGAATACCTTTGAGTTTCTTGCTGTTTGGGGATAATTTGATGGCCGAAGAAGTCATTTGAATTTTGAAAACGATGTCGGAATCGGGCGTGATTGTTTTTAAAACATCCGGTTTTGTATCTTCTGTTGTACTGTCTAACTCTTCCTGATTTCTGTTCTGATCACTTTTTCTATTGGTGGAGGATCCATTTCTTTTAGATGAAGTCATTCTCCCAGTCGATCTTCTATCGTAATCGTTCTTGAAATCAGTAAAACCTTTCAGTAGGTTTTCTGCCATTTGTCTTTGCCCGTCTTCGCTTTTTAGAAATTGTTCTTCGTTTGAGTTGGAAAGGAAACCCAGCTCCACAAGTACTGAAGGCATACTGGTACAACGAAGCACTAGAAAAATATCCTGACGTACGCCCCGGTCTTTGCGGCCACCTGCTACAAATTTATTCTGCAAAGTAGATGCAAACTTAATGCTTTGATTCATATAATTGTCCTGCATGAATTCAAACATGATATAGGATTCAGCGACGGTGGGGTCAAAGCCTTCGTATCTTTGCTTGTAATTATCTTCAAGAAGGATTACAGAATTCTCTCGTTTGGCTATTTCCAGATTTTCTCTTGTTCTGTTTTGTCCAAGTGTAAATGTAGATGCTCCATGAACAGAAGGTGTTTCTGCATGGTCTGCGTGGATGGAGACGAAAAGGTTCGCTTTGGAATTGTTGGCAAGGATGGCCCGTTGGTCCAAAGGTATAAAGACATCGGTACTCCTTGTATATACAACCCTGACGTCCGGATGATTTTGTTTGATAAGTCGGCCAAATTTTAAGGCTACTGCCAGGACAATGTCTTTTTCCTTGACGGTTAATCCAAGGGTGCCTGAGTCTTTTCCTCCATGACCTGCATCAATGACAATAGTGAATGCCGAAGGACTCGCAGCAAATGAAGCTGGTATAAACAGACCTGTAAGCAGGATGAATAGTAAGCTGATAATTTTTTTTTGCATGCTTTTAAAACAAAAATTGGATATGCAAAAATAGCTGAAAAATGCCAAGAAGCCAAAAGTTTTCTTTTCCTTTGTTTCATTTAAAAGGTTAAAAAGATTATGGATAGCGTTAAACTACTTCAGAAATACTTAGGTTCAGAAACGGAATTGTATCGTATTGTATATACACACAGCCGTTCAGTGGTAGATAAAGCGTTGATCCTGGCACAAAAGCACCTTGAATTGCCCCTTGATCTAATCTTTTTGGAAGAGGCCGCTATGGTTCATGACATTGGGGTTTTTAGGACGAAGGCTCCGGATATTCTATGTTTTGGTACATATCCTTATATATGTCACGGTTATCTGGGAAGTGAGATTATGGTAAAAGAGGGCTTTCCGCAACACGCTTTGGTTTGTGAAAGACATACTGGCACTGGTTTAAGTCTTTCTGAAATCCTCGACAAACAATTGCCATTGCCTCATCGTGAGATGAATCCGTTGAGTCTGGAGGAAAAATTGATTTGTTTTGCAGATAAATTCTTTTCTAAAACCCATTTGAATGAGGAATTTCCAGTATCAGTGGTGAGGGAAAAACTCAATAAATATGGTTTAGATGGGGTAAAACGGTTTGATGATTGGTGTGAATTGTTTTTATAGACTTTTCACGTATGTACTTTTTTGTTTCCAAGTAGTTTTGCGTACATTTGCGCTCTAATCAAGGGCTGCACATGACTCTTTTGCGTCGTAATTCTATAGGCTTATATTCAGGACTATTAGTACTGTTTTATTTAATTTTTACACCCGGTTGGGCCCAGTTGCAGACTGTTCCTGATAAAGGAGTATCCACTTCTGACGCGTCAATACCCTCTCAAAGCAAGGTTTCAGCCACCGATTTAATGCCTAAATCAGGTTTTAATCTTCTTTCCGATTCAGTCTCTACATCCGATTCTACCTCCATCATAGATTCTCTTGCCGCCAAAAAAAAACCCGTTATTAGTACGATTGTGGATTATCAGGCCAGCGATTCTCTGGTATTTTTTTCAGGAGGTAATGGATTGTTGTATGGAAAAGCGAAAGTGGTTTATGGAGAAATGAACCTTGATGCCGGAATGATTCAGATGAAAATGGATAGTAGTCTCCTGTATGCTACCGGGAAATTGGATTCTGTAGGAAAGAATGTTCAGAATCCTGTATTTAAAGATAAGGGTGGGGAGTATGAATCGAAGGAGCTCCGGTATAATTTTAAGTCTGGTAAGGGAATGATTACTCAGGCTATCACTAAACAAGGTGAAGGCTATATTGTAAGTGGACAGACCAAAAAGCTGTCTGATAATATCATGTGTATGGTGGATGGTAAATATACTACGTGTGATAATCACGAGCATCCGCACTTTTATCTGGATTTGAGCAGAGCGAAAGTTAAACCGGGCAGTTATATTGTATCCGGCCCGGCACATCTGGTGATGGAGGATGTGGATTTGCCTTTGTTTCTGCCTTTCGGCTATTTCCCTTTCAAGGGAGACTATTCTTCCGGAATGCTCACGCCTACGTATGGGGATGAATTGACCAGGGGTTTTTATCTGAAGGACGGAGGGTATTATTTCGCATTTAATGATTATGTAGACTTGGCTTTGACCGGTGAAATTTATTCAAAAGGGTCCTGGGGTGTGAGCACAAAATCATCCTATAAAGTCAACTATAAGTTTTCAGGTGCATTTAATGCTTCCTATCTGGAAACCGTTTCAAGTGAAAAAAATCTTCCGGATTACTCCAAAGCTAAGAACTTCAGTTTGACTTGGAGCCATTCGCAGGACGCCAAGGCCAATCCTTTTAAAACTTTTTCTGCCAGTGTCAATTTTCAAACGAGCGGTTACACGAGGAATGATTTGAAATCCTACTACAATCCTGCTGCTTTTTCACAAAATACCACCAGTTCCTCTGTCAATTATACCCAACGTTTTCCGGAGAGTCCTTTTAGTCTTAGTTCGAGCGTGAATATCACCCAAAGAAGTGCTGACTCAACCTTGTCTTTTTCATTGCCAAGTCTCAGCCTTTCGATGTCCAGTATCAGTCCTTTTAAACGTAAAAACCCCATAGGGAGTGAACGTTGGTATGAGAAAATCAGGGTAAGCTATTCAGGAAACTTTGCTAATAGCATCAGTCAGGTAAAGGAAAAGGATATCATGCAAAAATCACTTATCAAGGATTGGCGAAATGGGATTAAGCACAGTGTTCCGGTCTCTGCGACATTCAATGCCCTGAGCTACATAAATATAACACCTTCTTTGAGCTATACAGAGCGTTGGTATTCCAGCTCACAGAATAAATATTTTGATGAAACTCTAAACAAGGTTATGGTAGACACTCTTTGGGGGTTCAACCGCGTCTGGGATTACTCTATGGGTGTGAGTGCCTCCACAAAGCTGTATGGTTATTATACACCCATCCGGAAGCTTTTCGGTGAGAAAGTCAATATGATTCGTCACGTTTTAACGCCCGCTGTTTCGTATACATACCGCCCTGATTTCGGACAAGAAAAATACGGTTATTACGATAATTATTCTTACACGGACAGTAAAGGGGTAGAGCAGACCGTAAACTATTCACATTTCGAAAGTTCTTTATACGGAGTACCTGGAAAGGGGAAATCGGGTAGCGTCAATTTTTCACTTGCCAATAATCTGGAGATGAAATTGAAACAGGAAACAGATACGGCTACCATTTTCAAGAAGGTGAGTCTGATTGACAATTTTTCTTTTGGCACATCCTACAATTTAGCTGCGGATAGTTTAAACTGGAGCGATATATCTGCCAACATACGTATTAAGTTTGGTAACAAATATACCTTAAATCTGAGTGGCGCTTTTGATCCCTATTGTTATGGTCTGAATAGCAGTGGCAATCCGGTAAAGATCAATACGACACAGTTTCAGAAATATGGCATTCCGGGTCGATTGACAGGTACCGGAACGTCCTTTTCGTATGCTTTTAGTAACGCTACATTCAAGAAGAAAGAGAAGAAAAAAGATCTTTCAGCGACAAATGCATCCAAAGGCGATTTTAAATCAGGAGTACAAAATGAAGAGTTGCCTGAAGCAAAAACCAACGATCCGGAAGCTTCTTTATATGCCCCATTCGCTTTACCCTGGACTCTAAACGTCAGTTACAATCTTCGTTATGCACGTTCTGATTTTGATAAGCAGCGCATGGAGTTCAATTATGACTTTATACAGAATTTATCGCTTAGTGGTAGTATTACGCTAACACCGAAATGGACAATGAATGCTTCTACCAGCTATGATTTTAATACTAAAAAGCTAGCCACCATGAATTGTTCGGTAACCCGTGATCTGCATTGCTGGCAAATGTCAGGCAGTTTTATACCCATCGGGCCTTATAAATCTTATAACTTTTCCATTCGTGTGAAATCCTCTTTATTGCAGGATCTCAAGTACGAGCAGCACCAGAATCCGAAAGACAATTCTATTTGGGGCTATTAATGCCAATCGATTGGCACTAGGCCCTGAGACATAAGGTATTCATTGGCTTTACTGAAATGTTTGTTCCCGAAAAAACCCCGATGAGCGGAAAGGGGTGAGGGATGTACCGATTTTAGGACCAGGTGTTTCGTTTCGTCTATAAAACTGCATTTTTTTTGAGCATAAGCCCCCCAAAGTATAAAGACCAGACCAGTCCGTTTCTCTGCTAATGTATGAATGACTGCATCTGTAAACGTTTCCCAGCCTTTTTTCTGATGTGATCCTGCTAAATGTGCCCTAACTGTTAGTGTGGCATTGAGTAGAAGTACACCTTGGTTGGCCCAGCGTTCCAGATTTCCACTTTTTAAGGGTTCGAAACCTTCATCTGTGCGTATTTCCTTATAAATGTTTTGGAGGGAAGGAGGTAACACTGTTCCTTCCTGAACGGAGAAACAGAGCCCATGAGCCTGACCGGGCTCGTGGTATGGATCTTGTCCCAATATGATAACACGAACTTGTTCAAATGGACAATGGTCAAAAGCATTGAAAATGAGCTTTCCTTCAGGAAAAACAGTGTGTTGCTCGTATTCAGAGTGTACATATTGCTTCAACTTTAAAAAATAGTCTTTTTCGAACTCTTTTTCCAGTTGAGTTTTCCACGTTTTTTCTATCTTTACATCCATATATTGGCAATCATTAATTTGGTTTTGTGCTTCGTGTTACAAAGCTACACAAACTTTTGAATCATGCGTAAAGCGAAGCGTTTAAGCATCCACTTTTTTATCCTAGGTTTTTGTTTCTGTCTTTTATTAATAGGAGCAGTTCGTTTTATCGCTCAATTGGAATGGAATAGGATTACTTCAAAAGAAGCTGAATTCCCTGAAAAGGCCGTTTTTTACCCCATTGGACATTGTCCGGATTGCAAAAAGATTTCTGCCAAATATTGGAAAATAGGTAAATTGGATGATATCAACCCAGTTCATTTGGAATGTGCCATGAGAATGGGCATTAAACCTTACGAAACAAATGCAGCTCTGGAGTCAGATATAAAGTCTAATGTGCTTAGAGGGAATATGGAAAAAATGGAAGATACGGAGACGTATAAGTTAAAGGAACTAACACATTCTTATCCATACCTTGTCCCAAGAGCAGTAGAACTTTTAAATGAAATTGGTGATCGCTTTGAAGCTAAGCTCGCTTTAATAGATATTAAACCCCATTATATGATGATCAGTTCGGTCTTGCGAACCATGGAAAGTCAGAGTGGATTGGGAAAAAGAAATAGCAATGCGACCACTGTTTCTGCCCATATTTTCGGTACCACCGTTGATATTTCCTATAAGGAGTTTCTACCCAAACACGGAAAGAAAGCGCGTGAAGGTTTTTGCAGACACGATCTGATGCGCCATGTGCTGGCGGAAGTTCTGACAGAAATGAGTAAGGAAGGTCGTTGTAGGGTGGTAATAGAAAAGAGACAAGCCTGCTTCCATATCACCGTAGCGAACTGAAAACAGGCTTGAAATGAGTTTAGGAAAGTCTTAGATTAGCTGCATGCCGTGTTCGCGGCAAGTTGTACGCATCTCTTCCGGCCAGATGCTGGCTTGTATTTCTCCAATATGTCCTTTACGAAGCAGGAACATGCATAGGCGTGACTGTCCAATACCTCCACCGATACTATATGGTAGTTCGTTGTTCAATAATTTCTTATGGAAATAAAGCTCCTTACGATCTTCGCAATCACAAATTTCCAGCTGTTTAAGCAATGCATTTTTGTCAACGCGGATGCCCATGGAGGAAAGTTCTGTTGACTGTTCCAATACGTTGTTCCATACAAAGATATCACCATTTAAACCAAGGAACCCATCTTCATTTGGGGTTGTCCAGTCGTCGTAATCCGGAGCACGGTCGTCGTGTTTGGCACCATTCGATAGTTTGCCTCCGATACCCATTATAAATGCCGCTTTGTATTTTTTTGTGAAAGCGTGTTCTCTTTCTCTGGGTGTTAAATCTGGATAAAGCTTAACAAGTTCTTCTGAATGTACAAATGTGATTTTTTCAGGTAAGCAGGGGCGGATTTCAGGAAACTGCTCAAATACCAGGTATTCAGTTTGGCGGATAGCAGCATATATCCGTTCTACAACATTCTTTAAGTAGTTGATGTTGCGATCTTCTTTTTTCATGGATAGCTCCCAATCCCATTGATCAACATATAAGGAGTGCAGGTTACCCAATTCCTCATCAGCGCGAATGGCGTTCATGTCTGTGTAGATACCAAATCCAGTTTCGATGTTGTATTCAGCCAGCGTCAGTCTTTTCCACTTAGCAAGGGAATGGACAATTTCAGCGTTTTGATCGTTCAGGTCTTTTATCTTAAAGCTGACAGGACGTTCCCGACCTGAAAGATTATCATTTATGCCCGTTCCAGATAGAACAAAAAGAGGGGCTGTGACCCTTCGGAGGCGTAATTCGGAGGATAGTCCCTGCTGAAAAGCATCTTTGATTTGTTTGATGCCCTGCTCAGTCTGTTTCAAGTCCATCTGGGCTTTATATCCTTTAGGCAAGATTAAATAGCTCATGTTCTTAGTTTATTAGGTCGTAAAAAAGTTATCCTGCAAATATAATGAAAAATGACAAAATGTATTGTTTTTACCAAGAATCTTAAACATTCTTTTTAATAATTTACCGAAAAAGGGTGCATATTAAATGTAATTTTCCAAAATCCATAGCATGAATAAATGGCTTTAATCTGAATGGGTATCATCGTATTCCGGATTTTTATTGTATTTTTGCAACTGTTTTGGTCCCGTAGTTCAATGGATAGAATAGTGGATTCCGGTTCCATCGATTGGAGTTCGAATCTCCACGGGATCACAGTCAATTTTTTTAAAAAGCGTTGCAATCCTGATGGTTGTAACGCTTTTTGCTTAGCAGCACCTTTTTATTCTCACCTTAAATAGTATAACCCGATGAAAAAGTTTGTATTACTTGTTTCCCTACTTTGTACTTTTCTTTTGGTTCGTGCTGAAGAAATCCAGTATGAAACAGTTTACAACATTCCATATTATAGTGAAACCCAATCACAGACTGATATTTACAAGAAAGAACGCTGTATGTTGGACATCTATTATCCAAAAAATAGGACGTCTTTTGCAACGGTTGTATGGTTTCATGGTGGTGGTCTGGAAGGGGGAAGCAAGGAACTACCAACTGAACTTAAAAATCAGGGATTTTGCATAATTGGTGTCAATTACAGATTGTCACCCAAAGCCAAGGCTCCGTCTTACATTGAAGATGCTGCATCAGCTGTCGCGTGGACTTTCAAGAACATTGCCAACTATGGGGGCGATCCTGATTTGATTTTTTTGTCCGGCCATTCCGCTGGTGGATATTTAATTTCGATGGTTGGCCTGGATAAGCGTTGGTTGAATGTTTATGGAATCGATGCCAATCAGATTGCAGGCCTCATTCCTTTTAGTGGTCAAATGATAACGCATTATACCATTCGGAAAGAAAGGGGTATTGCTGATACTACTCCAATTGTGGATGATTTAGCTCCTGTTTATCATGTACGTGCCGATGCACCACCTTTGTTGCTGTTAACTGGTGACCGTGAAATGGAAATGCTTGGACGATACGATGAGAATGCCTATTTGTGTAGGATGATGAAAATTGTAGGACATAAACGGACAACCTTGTACGAATTCCAGGGATATGGGCATGACATGCGTCTGCCTGCTTTCCCCTTATTGATAAATGAAGTACGAGCGATAACGAAGGAGAAAAGTAAATTTTGACTTATCGAAATGTTGTTTGAAAAGCTTTATAGACTTCAGGCCAGGCTTCATTGAGTGCTTGCATACCTTGAAAGAGCAAGTCTGCACCAGCATCCAATAAATGGTGATCATTTAGCTTGCCCGTATTTACGGCTATGGTAAAAATGCCTGCTGCTTTAGCCGATTCTACCCCCAAAGGAGCATTCTCCACAACGATGGCATTGCTGGCTTTAACTCCCGCTTTTTTCAAACCCTGTAAATAGGGTTCAGGATCTGGTTTTCCTTTAATAACATCGTAAGCAGTGACCATTTTTGACTTGTTGAAGTGACCTGGAAAATGGTGATCCAGTTTGCCCAGTAAGGCCTTTTGCCCAGAACCAGTTACAAGAATTCGATTCAAACCGATTTCTCGAATTTGTTGCAAGAGCTCAGTAGCCCCTGGCATTACTGATGCTTCTGGACTATGGTCAAAAAGGCTGGATTTCCGTTTGTAAATGCGTTGGATTTCTTCATCTGTTGCATCCCTTTTTAGTTCCCTGTTAAAAATGAGATTGATGGTTCCACTACCTGTACGACCTTCGTGCAGATAGGCTTCTTCTTCGGTGAAGAGGACGCCTTGTTCCTGAAGGGTTTTTGCCCAGGCATAGGCATGAATGGGCATGGAGTCAAACAATACGCCGTCCATATCAAAAAGTACGGCCTTAAGATTTATTTGGGAGAGATTGTTTTGGGAGAGATAGTGTAGAATTGAATCTTGAAATATCATAGAAGAAGAATCCCTCTGTTCTGAGTTGCTCAGGAACAGAGGGATATTTTTTAGTTAAATGCGACTTTTGATAGCCTTGGTTTCTGCTTCGTAACCTGGCTTTTCCAGCAAAGCAAACATATTCTTTTTGTATGCTTCAACACCGGGTTGATCGAATGGGTTCACTCCCAGTACATAACCGCTGATGCCGCAACCTTTTTCAAAGAAATAGATCAACTGACCAATGTAAAATTCATTTAAGGCAGGTATTTCAATTCTCATATTTGGAACACCGCCATCGATGTGAGCTATTTGAGTACCTAGTTCGGCCATCTTGTTGACTTCATCAACGCGTTTACCAGCCAGATAATTCAAACCGTCCAGGTTGGCTTCGTCGGAAGGTACTTTGACGGTATTGTTTGCTTGTCTTACGCTAATAACGGTTTCAAATAAGGTGCGTTCGCCTTCCTGAATGTATTGACCCATGGAGTGCAAATCTGTTGTCAAGTCAACTGCTGCAGGGAAAATGCCTTTGTTGTCCTTGCCTTCGCTTTCGCCGTATAATTGTTTCCACCATTCAGCGATGAAGTGAAGTTTTGGAAGATAATTTACGAGTACTTCAATTTTTTTACCTGATTTGTACAGTTCATTGCGGGATGCTGCGTATACTGCTGCAGGATTTTCAGCGAAGGGTGTATCCAATCCACAAAGTTTTTCCATTGACACGGCACCTTCAATCAGTTTTTTGATATCAAATCCTGCCACGGCGATCGGAAGCAATCCAACCGGAGTCAAAACGGAGAAGCGTCCACCAACATTATCGGGAATAACATACGTTTTGTAGCCTTCTTGATTGGCCAGGGTTCTGAGTGCTCCACGTGCAGCGTCGGTAATAGCAACGATACGACTTTTAGCTTCGGCTTTACCTACCTGATTTTCCAGTTGCGTTTTCAGCATACGGAATGCCAGGGAGGTTTCAGTGGTGGTGCCTGATTTCGAAATATTGATGAGACCAAATTCTTTGTTCTTCAAATACGCTGTGAGTTCAGCCAAATAGTCTTCGCTGATATTGTTTCCTGCATAAACGATAGCTGGATTTTTGCGGTCGTTCAGCAACCAGTCAAAGCTGTTGTTCAATGCGTCGATAACAGCTCTGGCGCCCAGATAGCTACCGCCGATACCTGCTACAATAACCACTTCGCATTTGCTGCGAAGAGTATTTGCCGTAGCCTGAATGTCGTCCAGAAATTCTGAAGTAGTGGATGAGGGTAGGTTAATCCAACCCAGAAAGTCATTGCCTTTACCTGTACCTGCATGCAACATGTTGTTTGCTTCGGCGGTTTTGGCAGCATAGCCTTCGATTGCTTCTTTTGAAACAAAGCTCAGGACTTTCTCAATGTTTAATTGAATATTTTCCATTCTAATTTATCTTAAAGATTCTGTAAGTAATTTTATTTCAATACTTGGCGAAACGCGTTCATATAAAATGTTATAGACTGCATCTAAAATAGGCATATTAACGTGATAGCACTCGTTGATTTCCTTGATACATTTGGTCGCATAATAGCCTTCAGCTATCATTTCCATTTCCAAATGGGCAGTACGCACGGAATAACCTTTACCGATCATGGTGCCAAAGGTTCTGTTGCGGCTGAATTTGGAATAGGCCGTTACCAGTAAATCACCCATATAGACCGATTCGTTAATGTTTCTGGCCATTGGGTATGCTACATTAATGAAACGGCTTATTTCTTGAGTTGAATTGGAAATAAGGACAGCCTGAAAATTGTCTCCATATTTTAGACCATGGCAGATACCAGCGGCAATGGAGTAGACATTTTTCAGTGTTGAAGAGTATTCTACACCATATATATCGTCGGAAATAGTTGCTTTCACAAAGTTGCACGAAAATTTCTGAGCAATGCTTCTGGCTCTGTCTTTATTGGTGCATGCGATGGTGAGGTAGGAAAGACGTTCCAGAGCAACTTCTTCAGCATGACATGGGCCCCCGATGGCTGCAATGTTCTCCATGGGAACATGGTACATTTTATGGAAATAATCGGATACCGATAAATTCTCATCAGGGACGATACCTTTAATGGCTGATACAATTACCTTTTCACTGATGTCTTGTTTCAGCTTTTTAAGGTGTTGTTTCAAATAGGGTGAGGGGGTGGCAAAAACCAGTACATCTGAATTCTTTACGGCGAGGTTGATGTTGCTGTAAAAATGAATGCGGTTCAAGTCGAATTTAATAGCACTCAGATAACTTGAATTGTGTCCGAGTCTTTTAAAATCTTCAATCTGACTGGGCCGACGCATGTACCAATTGATTTTTTCGGTACCATTCATCATTAGAATCTTGGAAATGGCTGTAGCCCAGCTACCGCCACCCATGATGCAAAATTTCCCCTGAATTTCCATGCTTTATTTATTTAAAGATTTGATAGCCAGCTATTGACTTGGTCAATAGTTGGGTTGGTCAAATCCAATTTGTATTTTTTATTCAGACCACACAGTTCCTGATGCAATTTTCCGGCTACTGCACCTTTTAGATTTTCTATCTGAATGTAACCGGCCTTTTGCAGGATGTCAACCCATTCTTCTGGTATCCCGATTTCTGTGTAGGCTGTTATAGGATCTTTTTTGATTGTCTTTTCTGGACGCATCTGAGGAAAGAAAAGAACTTCCTGGATGGTTGTCTGACCGGTCATCATCATAACAAGACGGTCCATTCCAATGCCCATACCTGATGTAGGAGGCATGCCATATTCCAGCGCACGGACAAAATCCATATCGATAAACATGGCTTCGTCATCTCCTTTTTCGCTTAAGTTCAGTTGATCCTGAAAACGTCCAAGTTGATCGATTGGGTCATTGAGCTCGGAGTACGCATTACAAAGTTCTTTCCCGTTGACCATTAATTCAAAACGTTCGGTCAGTTCTGGATTGGTACGGTGACGCTTGCACAGAGGGGACATTTCGATGGGATAATCCGTTATAAATGTTGGTTGGATGTAGTTTCCTTCACATTTTTCACCGAATATTTCGTCAATCATTTTACCCTTACCCATCGTGTCATCAGCTTCGATGCCTAATTGTTTACAAACGATGCGCAATTCGCTCTCGTCCATTTTTGAGATGTCGATATTGGTGAAATCTTTGATGGCATCAATCATCGTTACTCGTTTGAAAGGTGCCTTGAAGCTGATCATTTCTTCACCGACCTTTATTTCAGTGGTGCCGTTCACTTCGAGTGCAATTTTTTCGAGCATTTTCTCGGTGTAATCCATCATCCAGTTGTAGTCTTTGTAAGAGACATAAATCTCCATACAGGTAAACTCTGGATTGTGCGTGCGGTCCATTCCTTCGTTGCGGAAGTTTTTGGAAAATTCGTAAACCCCTTCGAACCCGCCTACAATAAGACGTTTTAGATAAAGTTCATCGGCTACACGCAGATAAAGCGGAATGTCCAGTGCGTTGTGGTGGGTCAGGAAAGGACGGGCTGCAGCTCCACCAGGGATGGATTGCAGAATGGGTGTTTCCACTTCCATATATCCACTTTCGTTGAAGAAATTACGCATGGAGCTGTATACCTGGGTACGTTTGCGGAAAATATCTTTTACCTGATTGTTTACCACTAAGTCAACATAACGCTGACGATAGCGAAGTTCAGGATCTGTAAAGGCATCAAAAACTTCGCCGTCCTTTTCTTTTACAATAGGAAGTGGGCGTAGCGTCTTGGCTAGTACGGTCAGTGATTCTGCGTGAACAGAGATTTCTCCCATCTGGGTACGGAAAACATACCCTTTGATACCAACGAAATCACCAATGTCTAATAATTTTTTGAATACGGTGGTGTAAAGTTCTTTGTCGTTTTCATCCGGACAAATGGCGTCACGGGAAATATAGACCTGAATACGACCTGCTGAATCCTGCAATTCCATGAATGAGGCTTTACCCATAATGCGGCGGGACATAATACGACCTGCAATGCAAACCTGACGTTTTTCTTCTACATCATCCTTGAAATGCTCTACGATTTCTGTTGAGAAGGCATCGGTAGGATATTCTTCGGCAGGATAGGGGTTGATACCCATATCACGCAAAGCCTGAAGGCTCTGGCGTCTGCCAATTTCTTGTTCGCTTAAATCTAAAAGACTCATATCTAAATTTTTGTATTGTTCTATTTTAAAAAATCGACGAGCTGATCTACTGCAATGATTTGCTGATCGCCACTGGTCATGTTTTTTAGCGTGATGCTATTGATTGCTATCTCCGTTTCTCCTGCAATGGCTACGTATTCAACCTTTCTGGTATTGGCGTATGTCATTTGTTTTTTCATTTTGGCTGCATCAGGGTAGATTTCGGCTGAAATGCCGGCTTCACGGATTGCTTTGATTAAGGGCAGACAATAAGCACACTCTTTTTCACCGAAATTGGTAAAGAGTACCTTGGTAGTACGCAGCGCTTCAGCCGGATACAAATTGAGTGTATTCAACACATCAAATATACGATCAGCTCCGAAGGATATACCGACTCCTGAAACACCAGGAAGACCAAACACACCTGTCAGATTGTCGTAACGGCCACCGCCTGTGATACTTCCCATTTCTGCATCAAGAGCCTTAACTTCAAGAATCGCTCCGGTATAATAATTCAGACCTCTGGCCAGACGAAGATCAAGTTCAGTTTGTACGCCTATATTAAGCGAATCTGTCAAATGGAAGATGTATTCGAGTTCATCTACACCTTTCAGGCCAATTTCAGATGAAGAAAGAATCGTTTTCAGGTCATTAAGCTTTGAGGTATTGGTTCCTTCCAGTTGAAGAATAGGCTGCAATTTGGCAATGGCTTCTGGTGAAAGACCTTTTTCCGAGAGTTCCTTATTGACGTTTTCTGCACCGATTTTGTCGAATTTATCGATAGCAACAGTAATGTCTGTCAGTCTTTCCGTTTCACCGATGATTTCGGCAATTCCGCTCAATATTTTTCTATTGTTTATTTTAACACAAACTCTAAGGCCGAATCGTCTAAAAACCTCGTCAATAATTTGGATCAGTTCAACTTCATTCAGTAGTGAATCACTGCCTACTACATCGGCATCGCATTGGAAAAATTCGCGGTAACGTCCTTTTTGCGGACGGTCTGCTCGCCAAACAGGTTGAATCTGAAAACGTTTGAAAGGGAAATCTATTTCGTTGCGGTGCATAACCACATAACGAGCGAAGGGTACTGTTAAATCGTAACGTAATCCTTTTTCGGAAATTTTATTGGTGAGTTTGTTTGAATTGCGTTCCAGGAGTTCATTCTGGTCTACACCACCAATAAAATCGCCAGAGTTTAATATTTTGAAAAGTAATTTGTCGCCTTCTTCACCATATTTACCCATCAACGTGGAAAGGTTTTCCATTGCAGGGGTTTCAATTTGCTGAAACCCGTACAGGTAGAAAACCGATCTGATGGTATCGAATATGTAATTACGTTTCGCCATTTCATCGGGCGAAAAATCGCGCGTTCCCTTGGGAATGGATGGTTTTTGCATCTGTTAGTATTAATCCCGGCCTCTACCGCTCAGGAAAATGAGTATATAGTAAACCAAAGTAGCCAAGGATGCAAGCGCCGCTACAACATACGTGTATGCGGCCCACCTCAAGGCATCGGTGGCCATTGGGTATGTTGTATTGTTGGTGATGCCTGCATTGCTTAACCATGCAACGGCACGCTTGCTGGCATTGATTTCTACGGGCAAAGTGATAAAGCTGAATAGGGTGGTCACTGCAAAAAGAATGATTCCAACCAGCAATAGTTGTGGAAAAGACTGCAGGAGAATAATACCTGCCAATAATAGCCATTGCATCCACCGGGATGCAAAACTAACAACCGGAACCATCTTAGAACGCATGTTCAGGAAGGCATACGAGTTGGCGTGTTGAATGGCATGTCCGCATTCATGGGCAGCAACCGCTGCAGCAGCAATGCTGTTGTTCATATAAACTTCTTCACTCAGATTTACAATCTGGGTGGTTGGGTCATAATGGTCAGTCAGTTGTCCACCTATGTGCTGCACTTTGACGTCGTTAATCCCGTTTTCACGGAGCATTTTTTCTGCAACGTCTTTTCCTGTCATTCCGTATGGCATAGGAACTTGACTGTACTTTTTGAACTTGGATTTCAGGGTTCTCTGAATGATCCAACTCAACAGTGCAAAAAAGATAAATATGCCGTAAATCATCAAGCTGGATCCACTAGGGTGAAAGCCAGTTTGGGCATATTGTGCCAGAACAAGTTCGAGTATCATATTTAGTCGTTATAACGTTCTATGGTTTGTGCGCGGTCTGGTCCTACGGATACGATTTTAATGCGTACATCCAATTGTTCTTCCAGGAAATTGAGGTAACAATTGAATTCTTCAGGGAATTCATCCTCAGACTGCATTTGGGTCATATCGGTTTTCCAACCCGGAAGTTCTACATAAACAGGCTCTACACCATCGTTGATATCAAAGGGGAAATCTTCGGTTTCTTCGCCATCGATTTTATAGGCCACACACGCTTTTATGGTTTCAAATTCATCCATTACATCGCTTTTCATCATGATGAGTTCTGTGACTCCGTTGATCATGATGGCATAACGCAGGGCAACCAGGTCTATCCAGCCGCAACGGCGTTCGCGACCTGTAACAGCGCCATATTCATGTCCCTTGTCACGGAGTTCCTTACCGATACTGTCAAACAATTCGGTGGGGAAGGGTCCACTTCCTACACGGGTGCAATAGGCTTTGAAAATACCGTAAACGATACCGATACTGTTGGGTGCTATGCCCAATCCGGTACAGGCGCCTGCACAAATGGTATTTGAAGAAGTAACAAAAGGATAAGAGCCGAAATCAACGTCCAGCATGGTACCTTGAGCACCTTCACACAGTACGCCTTTTTCTTCTTTCAATTTTTTGTTGATGAAGTGTTCGCTGTCAATGAACTGGAATTGTTTCAGGCATTCAATGCCTTCAAACCATTCTTTTTCGATGGGTTCCAGGTCGTATTCGAAACTCATTTGATCGAGCATCGTTTTGTGACGGTCGGTGGCAGCTTTGTATTTAGCCTCAAAGTTGTTCAATAAATCTCCAACACGAAGACCATTGCGGCTTACTTTGTCAGTATAGGCAGGGCCAATACCTTTGCCGGTGGTTCCAATTTTTCCTTCGCCTTTTGCAGCCTCATTGGCAGCATCCAGTAATCGGTGTGTAGGTAAAATTAAATGAGCTTTCTTTGAGATAAGCAGTCTTTCGGTAAGCGGGTGTCCGCTAGCCATCAGTTGGTCCACTTCAACCTTGAATAAGGCTGGGTCTAGCACAACTCCGTTTCCTATAATATTGACCTTATCTCCCTGGAATATACCGGAAGGAATAGATCTCAAAATATATTTCTGGTGATTGAATTCAAGGGTGTGACCAGCATTCGGCCCGCCTTGAAAACGACAAACGACGTCGTAACGCGGAGTCAGAACATCAACAACTTTTCCTTTACCTTCGTCGCCCCACTGGAGCCCAAGCAAAACATCTACTTTCATCCGTAATAGTTTTTTATTTATAGGTCGTATGGAACCTCGCATATAATCTTTCAAAACCTTAAAACACCTAAAACCGAACGAATGTTTCATCCGCCCGATTTTTTTAATTGTCTGTTTCTGACCTTTTTTTGAAACCTGACAAAGATACAAAAAGATTGTAGATTTACTGATTCTTTGACGAAAATCCTTGGATTCAGGTATGGAAAGTCAAACAATTTTTGCTCGTTCCAGAAAACGCAAAGCCGATTGTTCCAGCCTGAAATTTTCAGATTGGCTGTCTATTTCAGCAGAAGACATTGCTTTTGTAAGCTCAGGTAGTTTTTTCTTTCCAAGTATCAGGCGAAGCAATAAAGTGTAACCAGCTGTCTTCCTTTTTTCATCGTCACTGCTTATCCATTCAAGAGCTTTTTGGGGGGCAAAGTCCAGATGTTGCAAAAGATTGAAGCAGAGTTGTTCCATCAATTCCTGGAGGAAGCAAGCATCAAGCCAGATATCGGCTTTTTCTGAAGTGAAATCAGACTTTGGAAAAAGCAGGGTGCCCAAAATCTTACATTCACGGGCGTTCTGACTCCAAAGTGTTGCAGCAAGTTCAATATTGGGTTCAAACTGGCTGGCGATGTCACGAAGTGACATCGCGTCCAGTCCGTAATTTAGTTTGTAGTTTAACCCGCTGTTGCGCATAAAAGTGGAGGCCACACCATTCATGCGTAACCTCAATAATTTTTTTATCTGAAGAATCTGTTCTTTCAAATCAATTATAGGTTGGTAATGTTTTGTATTGTTTTGAGTAACGCAGGTGTTGTTCTGCATAACCTTCTGTATAGCTAACTTTTACATCCTTCATTTTACCGTTGGTGTCGTATTCAGCCGTATAGACCGGATTGACAAATCCTTTGTAGGGTGCCAGGTTTAATTTTTTGTAACGAGTTCGTATTTCCTGGTGCAGGGTTGGTTCAACTTTTACAGAATAGGTTTCAATAATATTCTGTGCAGTCTTATAATCACCTGTAGATCTGATGCGTTGTATTTCTGCCAATAATTCACCGAAAAGACTGCGAACTTTCTCATAATCGTTGATGACTACAAAAGTTTCTCCATCCCTTTTTCTGAGTTCCACTGCTTTTGAAGGTGTCGCTTTTTCGAAAACCCAACGTGCTATAAGTGCGCGGTTGCGCATATGAGATTCTTCGATGTTATCGCCGGGGTTTATACGGGTGAGCTGTGTCAACAGCCCATTCATCAGGTATTTGTAGTATTCAGCTTTGTAAGCTTCCTTATCTGGAACCAGTTTCAAATTGACCATTTTTGGATCTGCCAGGTAATACAAGCCAAAAAGGTCTGCGCGGGCTTCTTCGATGGTGGAACCGTATGATTTCAGACCGTCAGGGTCAACGCCTGGTAGCAATTTCCCAGAACCGTGTCCCAGGCACTCGTGCAAGTCTGTGTGCAGGTTGTCTGTGAGGAATCCGTATTTTTCCAGCATTTTGACTTCGACCTCACTCCAGGCAAATTCTTCATTGAAACCATTTCCTTGTGATGCTTTATCGTACGCTTGAGTGATGTTTTCGATGGTCACGGATTTGGAGCCATAATCACGGCGTATCCAGTTGGCGTTTGGAAGGTTGATGCCGATGGGTGTGGTTGGGTAGCAATCGCCTGCCAAAATGGTGACCGTAATAACTTTGGCACTCACGCCTTTAACTTTTTCTTTTTTGAATTCCTTGGCCACCGGTGAATGGTCTTCAAACCACTGGGCATTGCTGCTGATGATTTCTGTACGCTTAGTGGCTTCCTCATTCTTGAAGTTAACGATGCTTTCCCAGCTGGCTTTCAAGCCAATAGGGTCTCCGTAGGATTCAATGAAGCCATTTACAAAATCAATCCGTGAATCCAGGTCTTCTACCCAAAGGATGCTGTATTTATCAAAAGATTCTAAGCTTCCGGTTTTATAGAAGTGGATCAACTCCTTGATGACATTGGCCTGTTTATCGTTTTCTGCAACAGCTTGTGCTTTTTCCAACCAGTAAACTATTTTTGAAATAGCGTTCCCGTAAAGCTCGCCTTTTTTCCATATTTTTTCTGTAACCTTTCCATTTTCCTTCACCAATCGACTGTTCAGTCCATAAGAAACTGGGGTGTTATCTTTGGGGTCTTTCAGTGCATTGTAAAAGTCCTCGGCTTCTTTTTGCGTGACACCTTGATAATAATTGTTGGCAGAAGTGGTGATTAAATCCTGATTGGCTGTTTGGTTGACACGTTTAGCCTCTATTCTGGGGTCAAAAATAATGGGTGATAGTTTGTCTATAAGACCTTGTACCGTTTCACCTTCATTTAGTGGCAGCGAGTCTTTATTGACTGAAAGTACTGCCTTGGTGAAAAAATCCTTTGAAAAGCCTGGTGTAAACTTATCGGTGGCATAATGATGATGGATCCCATTGGACACCCATACCCGCTTGAGGTATGTTTCAAATGCCTTCCATTCTTCGCTGGTTTTATCCAGGATTCCATATTCATAAACGGCTTCCAGGGTACGGCGGATGCAAAGATTGTGTCTGCCATTTTGGTCGTAAAGGATATCACGGCCTTCAAGGGCTGCTTCATTCAGAAAGTAAATAAGTTCTTTTTGCTTTAACGTCAAGTCTTCGAAACCTGGAACTTGATACCGCAATATCTGCATATCAGCGAATTGGTCCACTACGTAGTTGAAATTCGAATCGTCCAGTTCCGCTTTTTTGGAACCAGCACAAGCAGCAAGAAATAACGCTGAAAACATACTTAAATAGATTAACTTTTTCATACAGCATTTATTTTTAGGAATTTTCTTCTCTTTAGGCTAAACCCCACACTGCAGGTTATTTTAATAGGGAGTGTCAGACAAGGCGCAGTTTTTGAGTCACACCGCAGCGTACTTTTCGTACGTGAGGATTGACGAAAAACCTGCAACGCAGTATGGCGCTTCCTATTAGAATAACCTTGTGGTTTTGGAGAGGAGATATAGATCGAGCAGCACAATCGCCGCCATCGCCTCCACAACCGGTACCGCTCTGGGCAATACACAAGGATCATGACGTCCGTGGGCCTTGAACTCGATTTCATTGCCTGAGGTATCAACTGAATGCTGATTTTTAAGAATGGTAGCTACTGGCTTGAAGGCAACGCGGAAATAAATATCTTCTCCATTGGAGATTCCACCCTGAATGCCTCCTGAATTATTGGTCTTTGTATGTATTTCGCCATTTTTTGAATAGAAAACATCATTGACTTCCGATCCCAGATGATTGACATCAAAACCGGAACCATATTCAAATCCTTTTACAGCGTTAATGGAAAGCATGGCTGCTCCCAAAGTTGCATGAAGTTTATAAAAGACGGGCTCTCCAAGTCCTACGGGAACCCCTTTAATGACACAGGTTACAACACCACCGATGGTGTCACCTTTTGTTTTGACTTCGGTAATTAGAGTTGCCATTTTTTCTGCCATTTCCGGATCTGGACAACGTACAGGATTTTGTTCGATTTCATTGAAATCGTATGCGGCATAATTAGCCTCCAGTTGGTAAGGGCCAACTTGTGAAGTGTAAGCAGTAATTTTAATACCCAGTTGGTTCAGTGCCAGTTTTGCAATTGCTCCGGTGACCACACGTGCAATGGTTTCACGCGCTGAAGATCTTCCACCTCCCCGCTTATCGCGAATACCGTATTTCAACTGATAGGTATAGTCTGCATGAGACGGGCGATACAATTCTTTCATAGAATCGTAATCGCCCGACCTTTGCTTGGCATTCCATATACAAAAGGCTATGGGTGTTCCAGTTGTTACACCATCAAACACACCTGAGAAAAACTCGACTGCATCTGCCTCATCTCTGGATGTGGTCAGGCTGGACTGTCCTGGCTTTCGCCTGTTCAGCTCGTTTTGGATAAATGGAATATCCAGTTCTATTCCAGCAGGGCAACCGTCAATGATGCCACCGACCCCTCTACCGTGAGATTCACCGAAAGAGGTCAGGCTAAAAATTTTTCCAAATGTGTTACTCATAGCCGTTAAAGGTTTCGTTTATTACTTAAAGGCTTAGCCTAGGGAATTAGTGACAACCACCACCACCGCAGCCGCAGCCTGATTCGCCTTTTTCTTCTCCGCAGCCATCTTCGCCACAACCATCACAGCCGTCTTCGCCACAACCGCAGCCACCGCCCATGAATTGTTTCACTTCTTCTTCAGATGGTTCACGTACGACTAAAACTTTACCGATGAAGTGTAATTCTTCGCCAGCCAGCGGATGGTTAAAATCCATTTTAATGTTTTCATCTCCGATTGAAACAACGGTACCATCAATGCGATTGCCGTTTTGATCCATCATTGGAACAATATTATTTTCGAAAATAACTTCTTCGTCCATTACTCCGTCAACTTCGAATACAGTACGTGGTATTTCTACTACTTGTTCGTCTGCGTATTCTCCGTAAGCCTCTTCTGCTGAAATGCTGAAGTCGAATGTATCACCTACAGAAAGTCCTGCAAGATTATTTTCAAATGCTTCAAGCATCATTCCTGTACCGAAGATAAAAGACAGAGGCTTTTCTGCGGTTGCTTTTTCCATTAATTCCTGATCCTGACCTTCTTCGCCATCTACAAATAAGTCATAAGACGCTGAGATAAACTTGTTTGTTGAAATCTTCATTTTTTTTAGAGTATAAATGATTAATATATTTTTTAATTCTAATCCATCGTTTGTTGCTTCAGAAGATGGATTTACCCATTAATAAATACGATCGCCTGGCAAAAAGTCAAGCAATCGAGCTGCAAAGGTAAGAAAAAAATCAGGACAATAATTCATCTACGGCAGTTTTGAGTTGATTCATGGCCCTCTGTAATGTTTCTCTGGTACATCCCACATTTAATCTCATAAAACCTTCTCCACCAGCCCCGAAGCTGTATCCGGGGTTCAGACCCAGCTTAGCCTTGTGTATGAAAAATTGATGAAGTTCTTCAGGAGATAAAGGCAATTCGCGGCAGTCCAGCCAAATAAGAAAGGATGCCTGGGGTATACAGGCTTTTATCTGAGGAATATTTTTTTTCAAAAAATCATCAATAAAATCGGTGTTGTCCTGTAGGTATTGGGAAAGTTGGGAAAGCCATTCTTCTCCGTGTTCATAAGCAGCTTGAGCAGCAGTAAATGCAAAAATATTTCCGTTTGACAATTCTGCACCATCTAGATAGTGTTTGAAGGTGGAACGTAATTCCGGTTGCTGAATGACATAGAAAGAACTGCCTAAACCGGGCATGTTGAACGTCTTACTTGGAGCCATTAGGGTAATTATTTTTGCTTCTTTATCTGTCACTATTTTTGCAAGCGGTTCGTGTTTTTGACCTGGCAAGGTCAGATCCGCATGGATTTCATCTGAAACAATAATGATGTCATGACGTTTGCAGATTTCAGTCATTCTAAGTAATTCTTCTTTGGACCATATTCTTCCACCTGGATTGTGAGGACTGCAAAGAATAAAAAGCTTGCAACCACTGGCCGCTTTAAGCTCGAAATCGTCAAAGTCAATTTCAAACCGGCCCTTTTCAAATCGAAGTGGGTTGATAACCAAATCTCTGTTGTTTTTTCTGGGAATGTGAAAAAATGGAGGGTAAACCGGAGTCTGAATAAGTATTTTATCACCTGGATTGGTAAAGCAGCGTACCGCAAATGCAACACCAGCTACTATACCAGGAGTGAAGCCTGTCTCTTGGGATGAGACATTCCAGTCGTACCTTTTTTTCAACCAGGCATGTATAGCATTAAACCAGCCTTCCGGTGTAAGCGGATATCCCAGAACTTCATGTTCACACCGTTGACGAATGGCGTTCATGATAAAGTCCGGTGTGGCAAAATCCATATCAGCCACCCATAACGGGATAACATCTTTGGCTCCAAATTCCTTTTGGATTCTGTCATGTTTCACACAATTTGTTCCGATTCTATTTATGGGTGTATCAAATGAATATTTTTTGGACATGGGCTTGATCTCTTTATTCAATTTATTTTCTTGATTTATTACAAAAATAGTTCATTTTATGTAACTTAATTAAATAAAACATAAAAAGAACATGGAAAAGAGTATACGAAGTTCTAAATAGTAATAAAAAACGTCAAAAATATAACAAATCGTATTAAAATAGGCTTATAAAAAACGAGAATGGATTAATGATACTGGATAAAATAGTTTATCTTTGTCACCAAAATCATTGAATGATGAAAAAACCACTAAGAAGTTCCGCAAGTACCGCTGGCCGTCGCATGGCTGGAGCAAGGGCTTTGTGGGCAGCAAACGGAATGAAATCCGAACAAATGGGGAAACCCATTATCGCCATAGTTAATTCTTTTACACAATTTGTACCAGGTCACGTTCATTTGCATGAAGTGGGACAGATGGTCAAGGCTGAGATTGAAAAACTGGGTTGTTTTGCCGCAGAGTTCAATACCATTGCTATTGATGATGGTATCGCAATGGGACACGATGGTATGCTTTATTCCCTACCCAGCAGAGACTTGATTGCAGATAGCGTCGAATATATGGTCAATGCGCACAAGGCCGATGCTATGGTGTGCATTTCAAATTGTGATAAAATTACACCTGGTATGCTGATGGCAGCCATGCGTTTAAATATTCCAGTCGTTTTTGTATCCGGTGGTCCTATGGAAGCCGGAGAGCTGGACGGTGCCCACTTGGATTTAATTGATGCCATGGTGCAGGCAGCAGATGAAAACGTAAGTGATGCGCAGGTGTCACGGATTGAACAAGCTGCTTGTCCTACTTGTGGCTCCTGTTCCGGAATGTTTACAGCCAATTCCATGAATTGCCTGAACGAAGCTATAGGGCTGGCTTTACCAGGAAATGGTACCATTTTGGCCACACATGAAAACAGAACACGTTTATTCATGGATGCAGCTGCTTTGATCGTCGAAAACACCATGAAATATTATCAGGATGGTGACGAAAGTGTTTTACCCAGAAGTATTGCTACCCGCTCTGCTTTTTTAAACGCTATGACGCTTGATATCGCTATGGGTGGATCCACAAATACGGTATTGCATTTATTGGCCATTGCCAGCGAAGGTGAAGTTTCTTTCACCATGGAGGATATTGATAAACTTTCTCGTCAGACTCCGTGTTTATGTAAAGTGGCACCAAATAGTATGAAATATCATATTCAGGATGTAAACCGCGCAGGTGGTATCCTTTCTATACTTGGAGAGCTGGGTAAACAGAAGCTGGTGGATACAAGTGTTGGCCGTGTTGATGGTCTGACATTGGCTGAAGCTATTGATAAATACGATTGTACCAAATCGCACGTGGACGAAAAGGCTTTGTCCATTTACAAATCAGCGCCTGCCAACAAATTTAATTTGGTGATGGGTTCTCAGAATTGTTATTATAAAGAACTGGATACCGATCGCGCTGAAGGTTGCATTCGTGATTACGAGCATGCTTACACCAAAGATGGCGGTTTGGGTATTTTAAAAGGAAATATAGCTCTGGATGGTTGCGTTGTAAAAACAGCGGGTGTCGATGAAAGCCTCTGGCATTTTACCGGTCCGGCCAAGGTTTACGATTCACAAGATTTTGCTTGTGCAGCCATTTTAAGAGGAGAAGTTATAGCCGGAGATGTGGTGGTGATTACCCATGAAGGTCCAAAAGGTGGTCCGGGAATGCAGGAAATGCTTTATCCGACATCCTATATTAAATCAAAACATCTGGGAAAAGCCTGTGCTTTAATTACAGACGGACGTTTTTCAGGTGGAACATCTGGCCTATCTATTGGACACGTTTCTCCGGAAGCTGCCAGTGGGGGAGCTATAGGATTGCTGAAAGATGGTGATATAATCGAAATTAATATTCCTGAACGCAGCATTAATGTATTACTGAGCGACCTGGAACTCTCTGAACGCCGCAAACAAGAGGAGTTAAAGGGTTCCAAAGCTTTTACTGCACCCAAACGTGAACGTTTTGTTCCTAAATCGTTGAGGGCATATGCCTCAATGGTTAGTTCAGCAGATAAGGGTGCTATTCGGTTAATAGACTAAAAAATCATGGAAAAGAAAATGATAAATGGAGCGGAAGCGCTGTTGTGCTCACTGCTTGAAGAAAATGTAAACACGATATTCGGATACCCCGGTGGTCAGATTATTCCTGTGTTTGACGCAATGTATTCTTACAAGGACTCTTTTCAACATATTCTAAATCGTCATGAACAAGGCTGTGCACATGCTGCACAAGGTTATGCCAGAGTTTCAGGTGAAGTTGGTGTGGTGATTGTTACTTCTGGTCCCGGTGCAACAAATATCGTAACTGGATTGGCCGATGCCATGCTTGATAGTACCCCAATGGTGGTCATCGCAGGTCAGGTTAGTTCACCTTTGTTGGGATCCGATGCTTTTCAGGAAACGGATGTTGTGGGTATTACTCAACCAATTACCAAATGGAGTTACCAGATACGAAAAGCATCTGAAGTACCTTGGGCAGTTGCACGTGCATTTTATATTGCCCGTGAAGGCAGACCCGGACCTGTAATTTTGGACTTTACCAAAGATGCTCAAAATGAGATGATGGAGTTCACTTACAAAAAATGCAACTTTATTCGCAGCTATCAGCCTTATCCACCTTTACAGCAGGATAATATAGCTCAGGCTGCAGAAATAATAAATAAAGCCAAACGTCCGCTGGCGCTGGTTGGTCAGGGTGTTCTTTTGGGTCACGCTGAAGAAGAGCTTAAGGATTTTCTGATTAAAGCCGATATTCCTGCTGCATGTACATTGCTTGGGCTTTCTGCCTTATCAAGTGATTTCGGTCTGTATAAAGGCATGCTTGGTATGCATGGAAATATTGGACCAAACATGAAAACAGCCGAATGCGATGTGTTGATTGCTATTGGTATGAGGTTTGATGATAGGGTCACAGGTGACTTAAAAAGATATGCCAAGCAAGCTCAGGTGATACATTTTGATATTGATTCTTCCGAAATTGATAAAAATGTAAAGACCACCGTGTCCATACTTGCCGATGCCAAGCAAAGTCTACCGGCTGTAACAGCTTTGTTGAATCCAACCAAGCATTCAGTTTGGGTACAAAGCTTTGATTCGTGTGAAAAAGAAGAAGAAGATCGTGTAATCCTTCCAGAAATAATGCCAGCTGCAGGTCCCATTACAATGGGCGAAGTTGTTCATAAAGTGTCAGAAGCAACCAAACATGATGCTATTTTGGTCACAGATGTAGGTCAAAATCAAATGATGGCAGCCAGATATTTTAAATTTTCAAGAACCCGAAGTATGGTTACTTCCGGAGGTTTGGGAACAATGGGATTTGGTTTGCCGGCAGCAATTGGTGCAGCTTTGGGTGCACCGGAACGTCGTGTCTGCTTCTTTACCGGTGATGGAGGTATTCAAATGACAATACAGGAACTTGGCACCATCATGCAGTATAAAATACCAGTCAAAATTATCATCCTCAACAACAGCTATCTTGGGATGGTCAGACAATGGCAGGAGCTATTTTATCGGGAACGCTATTCCTCTACACCCATGGTCAATCCCGATTTTCCAAAAATAGCAGAAGCTTATGGCATTGCAGGCCGCAAGGTTGTAAAGCGGGAAGATCTCGATGCTGCTATTGAGGAAATGCTGGAAAGCAATGAACCTTATTTGCTCGAAGTGGAAGTGGAAGAAAACGGTATGGTGTACCCCATGATTCCCGCAGGAGCCAGTGTTGAACAATTAATATTAGGAGATTGACGCATGGAAAATATACTCTATACAATTACGGTCTATACAGAAAATATAGTTGGTCTGCTCAACCAGATTACCATCATCTTCACACGTAGACAAATCAATATTGAATCGCTGACGGTGTCAAAATCATCCATCACAGGCATTCATAAATTTACCATTACCGCCGAAACGAATAAAGAAATGGTGGAAAAAATGGTCAAGCAGATTGAAAAACGAATTGATGTACTCAAAGCCTTCTATCACACGGATGATGATGTGATTTATCAGGAGGTGGCCTTGTACAAAATTGGTGCAGATGCCATGTTGGATAATCCTGAGATTGAAAGTATTGTCCGGAAATTTAATGCACGCATTCTGGAAGTGAACCGTTCGTATGCAGTGCTTGAGTTATCCGGTCATACTGAGGATACTCAGGAATTGTTTGAAAGATTGAAAGTATTCCACGTTTTGCAGTTTGTTCGTTCGGGACGTATTGCCATCACCAAATCCACAGTTGAACGACTGAGTGATTTTCTGGCTGAAATGGAAGCACGTAACCCAGAGCATCCATGCGAAAAGTAGCCAGATACGATTACAAGGTTCAGCCGATGGATGTGGATTTCAATGAAACCATCCGTTTTGCACAAATGGGTGGCTATTTATTGCACACAGCTGGTGAGAACGCAACAGAAAACGGTTTTGGTATCAATGCACTTCATTCACAAGATCTGGCCTGGGTTTTATCTCGCCTGGCCATAGAAATGTATCACTATCCTTTATCGGAGGAGCCGTTTCAGATTGAAACCTGGATTGAAAATTTTACGCGTGTCACAACGACCAGAAATTTTAAAATCCTGAATGCTTCCGGTGAGTTAATTGGAGCAGCATCCAGCATCTGGTGCATGCTTGATTTGAACGAAAGGAAAGCTGTTGATCTGAAGTCCAAGCCAGAATATGCCGAATTTGCTAGTGGTATTCCGTCACTTATAGACAAACCAGTGAAGGTGGCAGCTGTAGATGGTCTTTCGGTGTCAAGACACAGGATTAAATACAGTGACATTGATTTTAACCGACATGCAAACAGCATGAAATACCTGGAATGGATGATCGATTTGTTTCCACTTGAAGTGTTTTTACATCAAAAAGTGAAACGGATGGATGTCAATTATATGAATGAAGCTCTTTTTGGAGATGTTATCGAAATCCATCAAGATATAACGAAACCCAATCAGTGTATCTTTGATCTTCGCAGAGGCGAGGAAATGATTTGTAGGGCGCAGATTTTATTTGAAAATGACATATAATTGGTCTATTTACAAATAAAATCGTACTTTTGCACCCTCCATATATTAGAAATCAGTACAATTTTTTATATTTTAATTCAACAAAAAAATGGCAGTAATGAATTTTGGCGGTGTTGACGAAAATGTTGCAACCCGCGAGGAATTTCCCTTGGAAAAGGCACGTGAAGTGATGAAAAATGAAGTGATCGCAGTAATTGGTTATGGTGTTCAAGGTCCAGGTCAATCCCTGAACCTACGCGATAACGGTTTTAATGTGATTATTGGTCAACGCAAAGGTGGAAAAACTTGGGACAAAGCTGTTGCAGACGGCTGGGTTCCCGGAGAAACATTGTTTGAAATCGAAGAAGCTTGCCAACGTGGTACTGTAATTCAATACCTCTTGTCAGATGCTGCCCAAATTGAAGTTTGGCCTCGTATTAAACCTTACCTCACTGCAGGAAAAGCATTGTATTTCTCTCATGGTTTTGCCATTACATACAAAGAACGTACAAACATTGTACCTCCCGCAGATGTTGATGTAATCCTTGTTGCACCTAAAGGTTCAGGAACCTCCTTACGTACAATGTTCCTGGAAGGTCGTGGCTTGAATTCATCGTATGCCATTTTCCAGGATGCAACTGGTCGCGCTCAGGAACGTTGCATTGCACTTGGTATTGGTGTTGGTTCAGGTTATTTGTTTGAAACGACTTTCAAACGCGAAGTTTATTCTGACCTTACCGGTGAACGTGGTACTTTGATGGGTGCTATTCAGGGAATTCTTTTGGCTCAATACGAAGTACTTCGTGCCAATGGTCATACACCTTCTGAAGCTTTCAACGAAACCGTTGAAGAGTTAACTCAATCTTTGATGCCTTTGTTCGCTAAAAACGGTATGGACTGGATGTATGCAAACTGTTCAACAACCGCACAACGTGGTGCTTTGGACTGGATGGGACCTTTCCACGATGCTTCCAAACCTGTATTTGAGAAACTATATGCTGAAGTTGCTTGTGGCAATGAAGCTCAACGTTCCATCGATTCCAACTCAAAAGTGGATTATCGTGAAAAACTGGAAGTAGAGTTGAAAGAATTGCGTGAAAGCGAAATGTGGAGAACTGGTGCAGTTGTTCGCAAACTGCGTCCTGAAAATAACTAAACAATTTGAACGCCCTTAACTGGTGCTTCCATATTTATAAAAAAGCCGCCTCATTTAATTTTGAGGTGGCTTTTTGTGATTTTAAAAGGAACTATATTTTTTGAAGAATGATTATTTACAAGTAGGTGTCTTATCGTGAAATACCGGAAGATTCCAATGATAACGGAGTGCCAGAAATCGCAAACCAAAACAGGCAAGAATACCTACCAGGGAGACCCAATCTTCCGACCATCCCAGATGAGTGCCGACAACAACCATAACGGCTCCTACCAGAGCGGCAGATGCGTAGATTTCCTTTTCAAGCACCACTGGTATACGGTTTAGTAAAACATCACGCAAAATACCACCACCAACTGCTGTTACCATTCCCAGAAGTACGGCGACTTCAGCATTGTGACCATAAGCCATAGCTTTGCGGGCTCCTGCTACAGCAAAGAAGGACAACCCGATGGCATCAAACAAAAGAACAGGGTGGTTGAGCCTTTGTACCCATTTATCCAGAAAAATAATAGCCAGTGCTGCAATGATCGATACCAACAAATAGCGCCAGTCTGTCAATCCGGTGGGAGGGATTGCTCCAATACAGACGTCACGGATAATTCCTCCTCCGCATGCTACGATAAAAGCTATTGCCACAATCCCGAATAAATCGAGTCTTCGTTGTTTGGCAGCTACAGCTCCACTGATGGCAAAGGCAAAGGTGCCTGCCAAATCCAGGAAATTGTAAAAAGAGTAAAGGTTATTCATTTGGTCTGGAGTCGAAATGTTTAAGAGTATCCACTCCGAACGTCCATTTGTTCGTGAGCAAGCCTATTTGCAGCCGATATATTTTGGTTGCAATATTAAAGCCCGTCAAAGGTACGTATATAGTCAGATTTCTAAAAATTATTCTGTTTTAAGTACTACCTGGTCACTTGGATATTGGGCTTCTCCGTTTTCTTCAGCCGTAATGAATACTTTTGTAGGCTTGGTGACGCTTACTGTTTCAAAAGAACCTTTCATCGTTTTTGAGAAGATCGTGGAAGATACTTTAATCATTCCTAGGTTTTTAGCATCGCCACCATAGGTCTCAGTCCATACGGAGTAAACCTTTTTTGGTGGTGTTAGCCTGCTTGGATCTGTCAGGTTAAAAACTTTCACTGAGAGAAGATAGTTTCCGTTTTTACCAGTTGTGATTTTTGCAACACCATCCGCTCCCGGGGTTATCTGAGAAAGACCGAAAACCATTTTTGTAGCACAAGAACTCAATAGGAATGCTGTAAAAAGTACAGTCAGGTAAACATAGATCTTTTTCATACGAGTAGTTTTGATTGATTGTGAATTGTCAGAATTTCAGAATACAACAAATAACTGCCGGCTTTTGTTTTTATGCATGACTCTTTTATTTACAGGTATAAAGAAAAAAGGCCAAATCCGAAGGAGATGGCCTTTCATATATACGAGTAATAGAGTTAGTTTCTGGAGTCTTTAACGATGACGTCGTGAGCTCCACCTTCAATGATACTGGTTGATGAAACAAGTGTGACTTTTGCATTGTCCTTGAGGTCTTTGAGAGAAGTGACACCACAACTGCACATGGTCGATTTTATCTTACCCAGTGTCATATCCATATTGTCCTTGAGCTTACCTGCATAGGGTACAAAGCTGTCTACACCTTCTTCGAACTTCAAGCCGTCGGCACCTCCCATATCGTAACGTTGCCAGTTACGGGCACGATTGGATCCTTCACCCCAATATTCTTTCATGTAATTTCCATTCACAAGTAGTTTGCGTGTAGGGCTTTCGTCAAAACGTGCGAAATAACGTCCCATCATCAGGAAGTCGGCACCCATAGCCATAGCCAATACCATATGGTAGTCTTGTACGATTCCGCCATCTGAACAAAGTGGTATGTATTCTCCGGTTTTTTCGAAATATTCGTCGCGGGCTTCAGCTACTTCAATTAATGCTGTGGCCTGACCTCTGCCAATTCCTTTTTGTTCACGTGTGATGCAGATGGAGCCACCTCCAACACCCACTTTGATAAAGTCTGCACCAGCTTCTGCCAGATACATAAAGCCATCTCTGTCAACAACGTTGCCAGCTCCGATCTTTACTTTTCCATTGTATGTTTCCTTAACCCATTCCAACGTTTCTTTTTGCCAGACGGAGAAACCATCGGAGGAGTCGATGCATAAAACATCCACACCAGCTTCAATCAGTTTGGGTATGCGTTCCTTGTAATCGCGTGTATTAATACCAGCACCTACAACCAGTTTCTTTTGATGGTCCGAAAGTTCATTCGGATTTTCCTTGTGGTCGTCGTAGTCCTTGCGGAATACGAAATATTTTAGATTTTGTTTGTCATCAATGATGGGCAAGCAGTTCAGTTTGTGATCCCAGATAATGTCGTTGGCTTCGCTCAAAGAAAGGCCGAATTGTCCGGTGATAGTTTTTTCGAACGGGGTCATCGCATCTTTAACCTTTTTGTCCAGGCCATCTTTGCCTGGTCTATAGTCACGACCGGTAAGAATTCCTAGTAATTTACCGTCAGCACGACCATTTTCTGTAACACCAAAAGTGGAATGTCCTGTTTCTTCCTTGATGTCAATCATGTCTTGAAGTGTTTGATCCGGTTTCAGATTGGCGTCACTGACTACGAATCCAGATTTGTATTTCTTGACTTTTCGTACCATCTCAGCCTGTTCTTCGATGCTCTGTGATCCAAAGACGAAAGAAATTCCTCCGTTTTTGGCAAGCGCAATGGCCATATTGTGATCAGAAACGGATTGCATGATTGCAGATACAAAAGGTACATTCAGCGTGATTTCAGATTGCTGTCCTTTTTTAAATCTTACCAGCGGAGTGTTTAAGTTCACCAAATCAGGAACACAACTTTTTGTGGTTAAACCTGGTATCAACAGGTACTCGCTAAACGTTCTCGAAATGTCATTTAAGTATTGTGCCATAAATCCTCCTTCAATTAAAAATTTTGCAAAGATACTTATTTTCCGGAATCTTCATAGGTTTTTTGCAAAGATTTAGTACTTTTGCCGCACCAAATTTTGCGGAAATAGCTCAGTTGGTAGAGCATCAGCTTCCCAAGCTGAGGGTCGCGGGTTCGAGTCCCGTTTTCCGCTCAAATAGAAAAAAGCGAATCTTTTCAGACTCGCTTTTTTCTATTTTGTAACCTTTGATCACTCTTTTATTGCTTAATTATTTTAAAGGTCGTTGCATTTTTACCATCCCGTTTAAAAAATAGTCACCATTCATTTCGCATTGATTTTTCGGTATTAAACATCAACCCAAATCTCAACTTGAAGTATCGATACAAACTGGAGGGCATCGATACAAACTGGTACTATCCCGAGGAAGGCAAATACACCATCAACTACAACAACATACCCTCCGGTACCTATATGTTAAATTTAGAGATATCAGATGCCAACGCTATTTTTAGAGGGAACAAGCATCAGATAGTTTTAAAAATAGAAAAATCTCCTTTAAAATTTTTATTCATCCTGCTATTCTTACTTGCGGTAAGCTTGCTTGTTTTGATTTTCACCAAAAAGTATCAAGTTTAAATTATTGATAGAGGCCGATTTGTCTAGAAAGAACAAGAATCTGAAAAATTAAAAGAACTTAAAATCTACGTTGAGGCTCACAAGCCTTACCTGGATAAAAACCTTACAGTTCAATTGTTGGCGGAAGCGATAATGTTGACAAAGAGTGAATTATCGTCCATTATCAGGAACCAACTGAATCAGAATTTCACCGATTTTATAAATGCATATAGGGTAGAAGAGGTTAAAAAAAAATTGGACAATCCGGACTATAAAAAGTATACCGTTTTAACAATTGCAGAAATGTGTGGTTTTAATTCTCAATCGTCATTTTACCGGATATTTAAGAATTGTACAGGCAAAACACCCAATGATTATCTTAATAAATAATAAAAGAGAAAAAGCAAAGCGGTAAAAGACTAAACTAAAAATAATAATATACTATATTTACATTAAATATGATGTAATTAGTATTGATAAATTAATTTTGGATAAATAGTAATCCGTATGAAGAAAAGTAAAACCAGTTTTGGAATCCTTGTCATGTGCTTTTTCATTCTAAACACTTTGCAATTAAAAGCGCAGACTACTGAAATGACCTTGAATGTTGTTACACCTGGAACGTTATCTACTCTGTTGGGGAGCTACGAAGATTCTGTTCAAAACCTTACGGTATCTGGTCCTTTAAATGGAAAAGACATCGTAACAATCTGCGACATGCGTGCACTTACAGTTTTGAATATGGCAGATGCCGATATCGTAAAAGGAGGCGGCGCTTATTATGAAACCTGGGAAACAGCAGATAGTACCATATCCATGGGTATGTTTTATGAATGTGATTGGTTAACCTCCATCACCTTGCCAAAGAGTGTCACTCGTATTGATGGCTTAGCTTTTGCCTTATGTAGTGGATTAAAATCGATGACCATTCCTACGAAGGTTAACTATTTAGACTATTCCGCTTTCCTTGGCTGTTTTAACCTTTCTAAAATTCTGGCAGATAGTACCAATGTGAATTTTACCTCTTTTGAAGGTGTTCTTTTCAATAAAGATACCACGTGTTTGGTTGCGTTCCCTTTTGCAAAATCATCGCAATATACCATACCCAATGGAGTGTCCACTATAGGTAATGGTGCTTTCTTTTATTGCATGAATCTGACATTATTGACCATGCCGGAAAGTCTTCAAACTATTGGATATGATGCATTCAGTTATTGCACCAGTCTGGCTAAATTTATTGTGAAAAAAGATAACCCCAACTATTGTTCAGTAAGTGGTGTCTTGTTCAATAAAGATACCACAAAGCTTGTCTTATGTCCGAATGGCAAATCGGGTCAGTATTCGATTCCCAAGAGTGTGAAAACAATAGAGTCTGGCGCTTTTTATAATTGTGATAAATTAACTCAACTAGCTATATCTGACAGTATCACGAAGATTGATGGAAGTACATTTATTGGCTGTTGGTCTTTGAGTAAATACAGTGTAAGTAATACCAATCCAACGTATTGTTCTCGCGATGGCGTCTTGTTCAATAAAGATACCACACTTCTGGTAGCCTATCCGGTTAAAAAATCTTCACAATACACCATTCCCCCAAGTGTAACTGCAATAGGTGATTATGCCTTTGCACTTTCTGGGTTGAGCTATATAACTTTGCCTGTTGGCATTACATCTATTGGTGATTATGCTTTTGAATCTTCAACAAGCATGACACTTGTTACTCTTGGGGAGAATATAAAATCGATCGGTATGGGCGCTTTTTTCTATTGCAATAAGCTGGCAAAAGTTAAGTGCAAAATGACTACTGCCCCAACTATTTCAAGTAATGTTTTTGAATATGTAAATCAAAATACCTGTAAGCTGTATGTACCGAATGGTTGTCTAAGTGCTTATAGTTCAAAAAACGTATGGAAAAATTTTACATCGATTATTGAAGATGCACCCGCTGATGTTCAACCCATAGATATCAATCTGAAGTCGGTTTATAGTGTGAATGGGAATGTGGTCATTTCCATTAATGAAGCAGCAAGCGTTACGATCTATTCTTTGTCCGGTCAGAAGGTTTATGACAATGCCAATTTGGGTAAATATACAGAGATACCCTTAAATAAAGGCTTGTATGTTGTAAGGATGAATGGAAAGTCGACCAAGGTGATGGTTAGGTAGATGATTTAATGATATAAAAAAAGGCTGTCTCAACCTCGGTTGATACAGCCTTTTTTATGCAATTGAAATTCAGTAATGCCCTTACTTAAAAGTAAAAGGAAACGTAGAATGAATTTCCGATATTGTGCGTATTCAAGCTAAAGGAATCGGTTCCGGGGTTGGCCAGGCGGATGTTTTCTTCTACTCCTTCACTGGAAGCATTGAATCGTTCGCTCTTTTCATATTTCTGACCTCCGAAGTCGAACATTCCAGTCAGGTTCATTTCACCACCAATCGCTACTTTAGGCAGAATGAAATATTCAATACCTACAAAACCACCGATGCCCAGCAAAAAATCTTTACCCTGTGCGGTGTTTGTTTTGATGAGTCTGGAGTTTCCACCAACGTTGTTGTCCGGAGTTGTGGCAAAGCCTTGGGTAGGAACATTGTTGATGCTTGTGATGGCATTTCCATAGGCATATTCCGTTCTTTGGTCGCGATAGCCGCAAATAGCCTGGACGCCATAAAATCCCTGAAGACGGTTGCTGCCTCTCCTGAATTCAGCACCCAGCAAGAAGCACATATCATTTTTGGTAACGGTGCGTTGATCGGTTACCAGGTCTACGCTTAAAGGATTCGCAGCAAAAGCTGCATCATCTCTTACATTGTTGTAAGCGGTGGCTACGTTGCTGTTTATGCTGATGCCACCACGGATGGCGAAATCATCGTATACAAAATATTTACCAATGATGGCTACGTTGCCAGATCCAGCGAAGTCGGGGCTACTGAATGATGTGGGAAAAGTGTTGTTTGTGCTATTGTTGAACAAGTTTCCAACATAGTTCATTACAGGGGATAAAATATCAACAGACAGTCCCAGGTCTCCGGATTCCGGAGTGTACATTTTGATTGGCTTCTCCGATGTACCCTCGTTTTCCTGTGCTTGAACAAAGCAACCTACAGAGGTACATGCCAATAGTAATAGTATGAATTTTTTCATTTATTTCATGTTTTTTTAAATGGATCGAAATGTTATTTTCCCAAAAATCATTGAGCGTAATCAGGATATTCCGTAAATGAATAGTTTATTGTTGGGATGATAAAGGAGGATAGTCCCTTGTTAAGTTCGATATTTAGCATCACGTTGCTAGAGCTATATTTACCCTTGAGGGTAGTGGATGTGTTGTATTTCAATCCGTTTTTGACGTAATGGGTGTAATTTGATTCGAAAGTAACAGGTGTAATATTGATCGTTTTGTTTTCAACACCATTTTCTACAGGAAGATAAAACTCGTAGATACTCATTTCTGTATCACCAATAATGATGCTTTTAGAAACAGCAGAATAGTACGTGTTTCCACTGGTGATGATCAATTTTTTACCGATTGCAGCTTTTCCAACCATGATAACAGTGGTGGAATCAATGTTTCTCACTTCAGCCAAATAATTCACTTTTCCGGAAACTTTAACAAAATCAGGTGTTTCCAGGTGTTCCAGTACGGAGCGGGTTGTGAAATCGTAATTGTCGAAATCAACAACGTATTTAAAATTGTCTTTTATAGATTGATTAACTGTTGCAGATGTGTAGAATCCAGCTTTTTGTGTATACTGAATAGCGCCACTGGTTGCATTTAATCCGTCGTATAAGCTGTAATTTCCTTCAAAATTTGAAAGAGATAGTTTTACGTTAAATCCTGTTGTTGTGGCAGGTAAAACCAATTCGTAGTTTCCCAATGAGTCTAGTTCTGCAGAGTAAACCGATTGACCTTCAGCCATTGCATTGCCTGTTAAGTCTGAATTATTGATGTATGCAAAGATGGTCTGGCCTTTGGCTGCTTTCCAGATTTCATTCACATAATTTCCACTTTGAATCTCACCTGATTTATAAAGTACGCGACCTTTTATGGTTGCTTGACCTTTAATTGAATCGACATTTAAAGAAGTTTGTTCTAGTTCACAGGAGGCGAAAAGTACTGGGATAAAAAAAATAATTCCCAAAATTAGATTTTTTGCATTCATTTTTTCTCTTGATTAATTAATAAAAAAATACGTTTGTAATAGGATTCCTACAATTCATTAGTGTAGTTGTTTTATGATATATATATGATTATAATTCAAAAAACAATAAACAAATGGATTATATTAATGTGAAAGTAAATAGTACACAAAAGTAGTTAAAATTAATCTAAAAAGAAGTGTTTGTGAAAAATGAAGAGATTATTGATGCTGGAAGGGCAATCTGGTTTGCGTTTAGAAAGAAAAAAATGTGAGCAGAAAAAAAAAGCAAAAAAAAAACAAGCTCTTTTTCAAGAACTTGTTTGTGCGCCCGAAGGGACTCGAACCCCCACGCCTTTCAGCACCAGATCCTAAGTCTGGCGTGGCTACCAATTACACCACGAGCGCAATAATTTTCAGTATTGGACTGCAAAAGTAGGAATAAAATATAGAAAATAAAAATCAAAACTCAGAAACGTTCAGATAAAAATGCCATCAATGGAAAAATAGTTGTTATTTCTTTATAAATGAGCGTGCTGCCTCGATTATGGTGTCGATACCCTTGATTTCATCGAATTCATCTAAGAAGACTTTAATATCAGGCTCAATGCCTTCTTCGATATGTTCAAATGCCGAATTGTAGGTGGGGCAGGAAGAAAACCGAACATTCCAACCGTTAGGCAAGCTTGAGCTGATGGGAAATCCACCGCCACCACCCGTGCGGTCTCCCATGATGGTGACGTTGGGCAGCAGGCGCATAGTGCTCACAAAAGTATTAGTGGCGCTGTAGCACGTCCTATTGGTGAGAATAACCACTTTCTTGGCTGTGTATCTATGTCTGGGGGATGGTGTGACATAAATAGGATAGAAATCAGAAAACTCATCGTGTTTCGGGCCTATTTTGTGACGGATATAAGTACTGGTTATTTTTTCATCAGTGAAACGGGAGGCTAGTTTATCGACATTGCTTAAGTTGCCGCCTGAATTGTCACGTATATCTATTATAATACCCGGAGAATCTCTAAAATAGTCGAAGATGTAATCCAGACCTGCATCACTTATGGATGAGGAAAAGCTTCTATACGTTATATATCCCACATTGTCATCGAGCCTTTTGTAATTGAGTCCAGACGAAATGAGGTAATCTGTGCCTAGGTAATTCTTTTCCAGATTTGGGTTGAAATTGGGTGCATAGTCCTCAAACCATTTCCAATAACGTACCACATTGTGTGCTGCATACAGATTGACATGTCCATCCTTTAGCTCACAAATCATTTCCCCCAGAAGGTTGAATAGTTCTACTGAGTTGGCTCTGGTTGTATCCACTCTGTAGGCGTATTTATTATGGATTTCATTCCAGTCTACATTTTTGGCTTCAAAGAAACAGTATTTTTCATCCAGTATTTTCCACAAAGACTCAAAAACGACACGTGAATCAGTGCTGGTGTCTACTTCTTGCCGGCAACTTTGAAGTCCAATCATCAATAAAAGGAATAGGGCTATTCGTTTCATGTTTCTTTTTATTACAAGATGTTGAAATATCGAATGTAACCTACTGAAAAATGGGTAGTCATTACTCTGGTTCGGATGTTGTTGTACAAGGTAATATGGCCGTCATTTTGGATATTCAGGCGCAGGCTGCTTTTACGTTTTGAAAGTGGAATTTGGAGGCTAAGAAGTTGTCTCCAGTGTTCATTATTGAATGGTTGAGTGTATTTCAAAACGTTCTCCTTGTTTCCCAGATAGAATATTTCATAGTAGGATTCTGCATATTCCGGAGAAAACGCAATCCCTGATAGTGAAAAACTTCCCTGATAGCTAAGTTTCATTGGTTTGTTCCAAAGGTTAAACCGGTAATCGGTCAAACCTGTTATTCCTAAATCGAGATACACATCCAGGGAGGCTGGATTGTTGCCGTTTACCAGGCAATATCTTCCACCTCCACCCAATGCCAGAAAACCTCCAAGAGATACACTCCAGTTTTGTTGGTCTATTAGCTGTCTCATCAGGTTGTCTCTGAAATCTACATTGCCGTGTAGTAAGCGCGATCCTGCCGGAGATTTGCCGTAAACTGTATTTAGGGAAAATTGGACTTGGTTGCTCCACTTAGCCTCTTTGAAAGGAAGGCTCAGGCTGTCTGGTATGCTCCAATTCAAAGGTTTAGTTGTACCACAGGAAAAAAGCAGGGAGTTTCCCTGGTACGGTAGTGGTGACAGGTAGTCATCGTAAATATAGCCTGACCCAACACCCATCTGCCAATCAAAACTTTTCAGGACTGGGGTCTGTGCTGCTGCATTCCAGCTCAAACTAAACATAGCTATCAGCAAAAAATGAGATAACTTCATCGTCACATTTCAAGAATAAATTAAAACAACTTCATTTGTCCTACGATTTCATCGACAATATCGATGGTGCTTTTACCGCTGTCTTCGTCATCTTCATCTATATCTACAGGGAGCGGAGAAATGGTTTCTGCTTCTGTGTTTTCAGGGAAACGAAGTGGCTCCAGTTCGCTGATCACTTCTGTATCGAATGTTGTTATTCGTTTTCCTTTAGCTTTATAGCTTTTGATGCCGATGAATTCGTCACCATCAAGTACAAGCTTTTCACGGTAGCTATCGTTGCCTCCAAAGATAACTTCAAAGCGAGGATAATAGACATCTGTCAGGATAATGAGCTTTGTTTCGGGATTATCACCGGTAAATGACTGAGGTTTGGCTGTTGGTTCGAGCGAGAATCGTTTCAAATAGGGGTAATTCTGTTGGTCAGCGTCAAATAAAGCTGCTGTCCAGATTTTATCCGGATCAAATTTCTCAATAATCATGACGTCGTCGTTGTAGTGATTGGTCAGATCAAAGTTGGTCATTAAGAACGATCCGTTCTTTTTGATAATCAAAATAGTTTCATCGCTCTGGAATTCACCCAGATATTCGCCACGTCCGTCATAATTAAGGCGGAATACATCTCTGTCAAACCATACTTTTCGTCCACCTAGGGTTGAACCGCCTTTTTGCTTAAGTGCTATTCGGTGGATTTCATTTTTGGTCAAAATATTACCCATGGATTGACGGCCTTTGATAGCGATTTCGCTGAAATCTTTATCGAACTGGAGTTTTTTAATCCTTGGGCCGGGTTTAAGTGTCACTTTAATGACTTCGGCTTCACCGTTCGGGTTTGCACTGAAGTAGACTATCCGTGAACCTTGTACGCCTTGAGACAGTTCGTACTCTTTGTCTCTGGTAATACCGCTCACCGCAAATCGTTTAATATAGGTTGCTCCGTCTTTTCCATTGCGGTAGGCCATATTGTAGATGGTGCGGTTGTCGTTTTTCTTGAAAATGTTTACATACAAAAGGTTTTTGCCCACAAACATTTTCTCTGAAACCTTCACGACTTTTAGCTTGCCATCTTTGTAAATGAGGATGACATCATCGATGGTGGAGCAGGCACAAATCAGTTCGTCTTTTTTCAGGCTGGTTCCGATGAAGCCTTCCTCGCGGTTGATGTATAATTTTTCATTGGCTTCTACCACTTTGGCTGCCACAATGGTGTCAAAGTTTCTGATTTCTGTGCGGCGTGGGAAGTTTTTTCCGTATTTTTTCTTTAGTCCTTCAAACCATTCTATGGTGTAGTTGACGATGTTTGCCAAATGTTGATCGATTTCTTCAATCTGGGCTTTCATATTGATTAGAAGTTCTTCTGCCTTGTCTGAATTGAATTTCAGGATTCGGCCCATCTTGATTTCCAGGAGGCGAAGAATATCATCGTTCGTAATCTCCCTGATAAAGTTGGGCTTGAAAGGTTCGAGGCGTTTGTCTACATGCTTGATGGCATGCTCCATATCCTTGCTGTCTTCAAAACCTTTGTCCTTATAAATACGTTCCTCAATGAATATTTTTTCAAGGGAACAGAATAAAAGGTTTTCCAGAATCTCAGCCTTGTGGATTTCCAGTTCCTTGCGCAAAAGCTCCAACGTATTTTTTGTCGACGTTTTCAAGACTTCGGATACATTCAGGAAGTGGGGTTTTTCATCCCGAATGACGCAGCAGTTTGGAGAAATACTCACTTCGCAATCGCTGAAAGCATATAGAGCGTCGATGGTTTTATCGGAAGAGACACCAGGTGCCAGATGCACCAGTATTTCTACGTTCGCGGCCGTGTTGTCATCGACCTTACGAATTTTTATTTTTCCCTTTTCGTTGGCTTTCAGGATGGATTCAATGACAGAGGAAGTGTTTCGTCCGTAAGGTATTTCCGTGATAACCAGGGTTTTTGAATCCAGTTTGCTGATTTTGGACCTGACTTTAACAGCTCCACCGCGCTCACCGTCGTTGTAACGGGAAACATCGATGTAACCTCCTGTCTGAAAATCGGGGAATATTTCGAAGGGCTCCTCTTGCAGAAAGGCAATGGAGGCATTTATAAGTTCATTGAAATTGTGGGGTAAAATTTTGGAAGCAAGTCCCACAGCGATGCCTTCCACACCTTGTGCCAATAAAAGCGGAAATTTAACTGGCAAGCAAACCGGCTCCTTGTTTCTTCCATCATAGGAAGGTTTCCATTCTGTGGTTTTTGGATTGAACACAACATCCAGCGCAAATTTGGAAAGTCTGGCTTCGATGTAACGGGGAGCAGCTGCACCGTCTCCTGTCAGAATATTCCCCCAGTTTCCCTGGCAGTCTATCAGTATATCTTTTTGACCCAATTGGACCAAAGCATCGCCAATGGAGGCGTCACCATGGGGGTGAAATTGCATGGTGTGACCAATAATATTGGCCACTTTATTGTATCTGCCGTCATCCAGTCTTTTCATGGAGTGAAGTATGCGACGCTGAACAGGTTTGAGGCCGTCTTCGATATGGGGTACCGCACGTTCCAGAATGACGTAGGACGCATAGTCCAGGAACCAATGTTTGTACATTCCTGAAAGATGATGCTTTACGACTATATCTTTTGAGTCAGGGACCTGATATTCTGAATGTCCGCCCTCCGTTTCCTCAGATTCTGTAGGTTCTTCCGTATTTTTGGTGTCGACTTCGGAGGTGTTTTCCGGAAGATTGTCCTCTGGAATTTGCTCGTTGTCATCAAGGTGGTCTTTCATAGAAAATAGCTGCTAATTATGTATTTTTTACGCTTTTGCAGGCGTAATGTGCAAATATAATTCAAAAAAATCACTTACTTTGCAGCCGCAGAAAAAATAATCTGAATTAAAATGGCTCAGCAAGAAGACGTATTTAAGAAGTTAGTATCTCATTGTAAGGAATATGGATTCGTATTTCCCTCAAGTGAGATTTATGACGGCTTGGCAGCTGTCTATGACTACGGTCAGTTAGGTGTTGAACTTAAAAACAACATCAAAAAATATTGGTGGGATTCCATGACATTGCTCAATGACAACATTGTAGGAATAGATTCCGCCATTTTTATGCATCCTACTATCTGGAAAGCTTCCGGTCACGTAGATGCGTTTAATGATCCTTTGATAGACAATAAGGATTCTAAAAAGCGGTATCGTGCAGACGTACTGATTGAAGATCAGTTGGCTAAATACGACGATAAAGTAAACAAAGAAGTAACGAAAGCGGCCAAACGTTTTGGTGAAACTTTTGATGAGGCTCAGTTTCGAGAAACAAACGAACGTGTAGTTGAAAACCAGAGGAAACGCGATGCTTTGCACACTCGTTTTGCAAAAGCTTTAAATGACAGCAATCTGGATGAATTGAGACAAATCATTGTCGATGAAGAAATTGTATGCCCTGTTTCAGGAACAAAAAACTGGACAGACGTTCGTCAGTTCAACCTGATGTTCTCAACCGATATGGGTTCCACCTCCGATGGCGCAATGAAAATATATTTACGTCCCGAAACGGCTCAGGGTATTTTTGTAAATTACCTGAACGTGCAGAAAACGGGTCGTATGAAGATTCCTTTTGGAATAGCTCAGATTGGTAAGGCTTTCAGAAATGAAATCGTAGCCCGTCAGTTTATTTTCCGTATGCGTGAGTTTGAACAAATGGAAATGCAGTTTTTCATTAAGCCCGGCACCGAGCTTGACTGGTTTGCTAAATGGAAAGAAACCCGCATGAAATGGCACAAAGCTCTTGGAATGGGGGACCAAAAATACCGCTTCCACGATCACGATAAATTGGCTCATTATGCCAATGCTGCTACCGATATAGAATACGAAATGCCTTTCGGCTTCAAGGAAGTGGAAGGTATCCATTCCCGTACAGATTTCGATTTGTCACAACACGAGAAATTCTCTGGAAAGAATATCAAGTATTTCGATCCTGAAATGGGCGAAAACTATACACCATTTGTTATTGAAACGTCCATTGGTGTTGACCGTATGTTTTTGAGCATCATGGCTGGATCGTATAAGGAAGAAACGCTCGAAAACGGCGAAACCCGCGTACTTTTACAATTACCACCCGCTTTGGCCCCCATCAAGCTTGCCGTATTACCTTTGGTTAAAAAGGATGGCCTGCCTGAGTTGGCAAAAGAAATCATCGATGAGTTGAAGTTTGAATTCAGATGTCAATACGATGAAAAAGATTCTATTGGAAAGCGTTACCGTCGTCAGGATGCCATCGGTACTCCATACTGTATTACTGTAGACTTTCAAAGTCTGGAAGATCAGTGCGTGACCATTCGTCACCGCGACACCATGCAGCAGGAACGTGTTGCTATCAGTGACTTGAAGGCTATTATCTCTAAGGGTATCAGCATGAAAGAATTATTCAGGAAACTTGTTTAAAAAGCATCTATCTGTCCCATAAAAAAAGGCGATCTCGAAAGAGGTCGCCTTTTTTTATAGGACAGGTCCTTGATTTACTGAGGTCCTTAGTTTTCTGAAACGATTTCTTTCAGATAGATATCAAAGATCAAAGAAGTATAGGCGGGAATATTGGTGGTGCCTGAAGTTCCGTACCCCAAGTAGTATGGCACATAGATTCTCCATTTGGTGCCAACAGGCATTTGTTGAAGGGCCAGGTTCCAACCGTCGATGACATCACCACCTACCATGAATTGATATTTTTCAGAAGTGTCAAAAGCTTCTTCTTCCAAAAGTCGGTGCTTTGGTGTATAATTGATGGTGTCATTGTATTTCCAACCCTGAAAGGCAACGCTCACCACGTTCCCCTGAATTGGTAGTGCTCCAGTACCTGTTTTTAGTACTTCATAATAGATTCCGGTTGAAACGCTGTCGGTTAAGAGTTCATGTATGCCTTCGCGGTTTTTGATGTTGTCCATAAAGGCTAAATTTTCATCTCTATAATTTTGATTTGAATTGGAGCAAGCGCTGAAACCAAAAGCAACAAAGCAGGAGACTAGTAAAATGAAACAGTTTTTTTTCATATTCGTTTTTATATTGATTTTCTTTATATGACTGGGAGGCTTGTCCCGTTTATTTTTTGGTATAAATCCAATGCGTAAATATCGGTCATTCCGGAAATGTGGTCAAGCGAAGCCTGAATGCGTCCATAAGTGGTTTGAGCCCTGACTTCATATTGCTGAGGTATACGGGCTAATAATATTTTTGAATACGCCTTTTCCGGATAATTCACAGCAGAAATGACCTCTTCAAGCAGGGTTGTAATAATTTTATAACCGGCGAGTTCAATATCCAGCACTTCCGATGCCTGATAAATTCGACTGATGGCCAATTTTGTACAAGCTGTATATGCATCTCTTGCTTTTTCATCCATTTTTTTGATGAGTGAATCCGTAAACGTACCGTTCAGGATGGCTTCTTCCTTTTCGACAAAAACGTCTGTACAGGCTTCGACCAAGCGACCAATTACACAGGAGCGCAGGTATGCTATCTGTTCATTCACATCGTCCACCATGATTAAGACTTCCTTGATGCGTACCAGACGTTTTTCTGAGAAAAAGCCAAGTAAAAGTTCTTTCGTCTCTTCTGTGCTAATCAGTTTCAGCTTATGGGCGTCCTCTAAATCCATAATCTGGTAACAGATATCATCTGCTGCTTCCACCAGATAAACGAGCGGATGGCGTTTATAACAAAGATCGGTATTTGGAACACGTATCATCCCAAGCTCTTCGGCGATGAGTTTGAAGCTTTCTGCTTCGCTGGTGAAAAAGCCAAATTTGGAATGCCCTTTGGTAGCGAAGGTGGAAGCGTAAGGATATTTGACTACGGAAGCCAATGTGGAATAGGTTAGTGCAAAGCCTCCCGGACGTCGACCGTTGAATTTGTGTGTCAGCAACCTGAACGCATTGGCGTTGCCTTCAAAATGGATTAAATCTGAAAACTCATTTTCTGAAAGATATTCTTTCCATTTCTGACCATTCCCTTCGGAAAAGTACGATGAAATGGCCATTTCCCCTGAATGTCCAAAGGGTGGATTGCCAAGATCATGTGCCAGGCAAGCAGCCGACACAATGGGACCGATTTCAGTGAGTGTCTCGTCCTTTTCCAAGCAGTATTTCTTGCGTAACTGTTTGGATACAGCCAAGCCAAGTGAACGCCCAACGGAAGAAACTTCGAGGCTGTGGGTTAGTCTGTTATGGACAAAGACACTGCCAGGAAGTGGAAAAACCTGGGTCTTATTTTGCAGTCTGCGGAAAGGTGAAGAGAAAAGTAATCGGTCGTAATCTCTTTGGAATTCACTACGGTCGTGGACACGATTATCCAGAAAAGCCTCATTTCCAAAGCGTTTAGATGATAAAAGTTTGTTCCATTCCATTGATTGTTCCATTCTTGCGCAAAAATACTTTTTTATATAAAAAATCGATTTTGCAAATGTAGGGAAAACAAAATATAAAAACACTTAATTAATCGGTACACGTATAGGTTTCAACGTTTTTTAGTACTTTTGTCAGTTATAAAACTGTAAGAACTCATCCTCAAATGATTATTAACATAGTAAACCGCTCCAAACACGAATTGCCTCAGTACGCCACCGCTTTATCTGCTGGTCTCGACCTTAGGGCAAACATTGAATCTCCAATTGTTCTAAAGCCACTGGAACGGAAATTGATTTCTACTGGTTTGTTTATTGAACTTCCTGCCGGGTACGAAGCTCAGATTCGTCCCCGTAGCGGTCTGGCCATCAAAAAAGGTGTGACAGTGCTCAATTCTCCGGGTACTATTGATGCCGATTACAGGGGCGAAATTTGTGTGATCCTGGTCAATCTGTCCAATGAGGATTTTCTGGTTGAAGATGGAGAACGTATTTGTCAAATGGTGGTAGCTGCACACGAGCAGGCAGAATGGAATCAGGTTGAAGTTTTAAATGAAACAGTCCGTGGCGCCGGTGGTTTCGGTCACACAGGGAAAAAATAATAGTATGCGGATACGCACATTTGTCCTACTTTTTATCATTACTCTTTTGACATGCCCTGTTCAGGCACGTCTAAAAAAGGCATCCGCTAAGCCGGCCGCTTCAGAAGGGGTAAGGACTAAATCACTTTCAACCGACGATCAAAGGATTTTTGATTACTATTTTCAGGAAGCCATCAGTCTGAAATTGAAAGGCAAATTTGATGCTGCGTTCGATTTGTTTCGCTATTGTACTTTGCTGGATTCTTTGAATGCACAAAACTGGTTTGAAGTATCTGCTTTTTACAATACTCTGAAACAAGTGGATTTGGGGCTTAAAGCCATCGAAAAAGCGCATGCAATTGATCCAAAGAATGAATGGTATTCATTGGGCCTTGCAAATATTTATTTGTCCTTAAACAAAACGGATGAAGCCATTGTGCTTTACGAGAGTCTCGTGAAAAACAAACCGGAAGATGAAAATCTGCTTTATCAACTCGCTGGAATATATACCCAAACAGGGGATTATAAATCAGCCATCCGTACTTTTAATCAGGTAGAACGACTCATTGGTAAAAATGAAAGCGTAAGCTTCGAAAAATATAAGATTTACAAGCAAGCCGATGATGCCAAAAAAGCGATTAAGGAAATAGAATCCTTGTGTGCTGAAAATCCATTTGAAGTAGAATATGTTTTGCTTTTGGGTGATGCCTGGATGGATTTGAACAATCCTCAAAAAGCGTTTATTCAATACGAAGCGGCCAAAACGATAGACCCTGAAAATCCCGCAGTAGCTCTTTCTCTTGCCGATTATTACAATGCCATGGGCGATTCATTATCTGCTCAGAAACAATTAATTCTGGCGTTGACCAATCCAAACACAGATGTGGAGACGAAGCTTAATATCCTGACTCCCATTTTATCGTCCTCGAAGGAATCACCGGATAGCCTTCAGGTACCTAAGTATTTTGATATTTTACTTGAACAACACCCCAACGAATATAAAATTCGTCATTTGCACGTCCAATGGCTTTTGCAAAACGGGCAAAAAAAAGAGGCGAGAAATGAACTGCGAAATGTGCTGGATTTAAATCCCGATCAATTGCCTGTCTGGAAAACCTATTTGGAGCTCAATATTGACTCTGACAACCAGAAGGAAGTTGCAAAAATTTGCACGGAAGCGCTAACCTATTTTCCCAAGGAATCCATTTTCTGGTTCTATCTGGGGTTGACCTGGATAGCTGAAGACGGGAGAATGTCCGAAGATGCGGCGCTTCATCTTAAAGCAATAGACAACTTTCAGAAAGCCATTGAGGTTTCAAAGCCTGAAGATAATGCCTTTATATCCAGAGTCTATGGCCTGATTGGTGATTCATACCTGACCCTCAAAAATGTAAGCAAAGCTTTTGAAGTCTATGAAAAAGCACTGGAAGTCCATCCTGGTAATATCTTGGTCCTAAACAATTATGCGTATTATTTGTCCGAAGAAGGGAACGATTTGGCTAAAGCGGAAAAGATGTCCAGAAAAACCATTGAAGCCGAACCAAAAAATTCGACCTATCTGGATACTTTCGCCTGGATTTTCTTTAAAGAAGAAAAATATGGATTGGCTAAAATATACATAGAAAGAGCTTTAGCCAATGAACAAGATCCAAGTTCTGTACTTTTAGAACATTATGGAGATATTCTTTGGTTTAATGGAGAACAAGATGCTGCCCGTGAACAATGGAAAAAAGCTACAAAATTGCAGGATCCATCTGACATCTTACTTCAGAAAGTAGAAACGGGTACATATGTAACAACATTAAAATAAAAAAAATGAATTGTTCCGAGTTTTCAATATATTCCATTAAAAATCGTTTTTCAGTGAAGGTAAAGCCAGTCGTTTTGACCTTACTTTTAAGCCTGGTCTTTTCTGGTTTTTATGGTTGTCATTCCACCAAGGACGTCGCAAAGAAAGCGACAGAAAAGGATGTGAAACGCCTTGAAGAAATGGTTATAGATGAGAATGGATTCTCCATACTAAGTTCCAAAGTTGAATTTAAATTTAGTCCCAAAGAAGGAGTAAGTGCCGGAATGAAAGGAACCTTCAAGATGAGGCGCGACAGTTGCATGATTTTTTCAGTACAACCCTTTGCAGGGATAGAAGCGGTTAAATGCCTCATACGCAGGGATAGTATTTTTATTGTTAGCCGTTTGCATAAAACCTATGCAGTCGAAGATCTGAAAAAAATACAAAATGCCAAATACCTGAATTTGGAGCTTATTCAAGCATTGTTGTCCAACAGAATTTTTGTGCCTGGGGTTCAAAAACCCACCGAAAAAGATTTAAGTCGATTTGAGAGTCATAAAGTGAAAAGTGGCAATTATTACCGTTGGCCAGATCAGGATTATATTGTGGATTTTTGCATCAACGACGATGGTCAATACAATCAATTGAAAATATCAAATCCTGATAAACAGGAGAAGGTGAGTGTCACTTACAACCTTTTTCAGGATCAGGGAAAAAGTCAATTTCCTTATCAGATAGTTTTATCTACAGAAGGTTCTAAGAAGATGTTCAAATTTCAGATGACTTATCTGAAACCCAATTTTGACACATCGACCAGTTTCCTTTTCGAAATACCAGCTAAATATAAGAAAGTGACCACAGAAGAATTGATCAAGAAATTTCAAGGGATGTTATGAAGAAATGTTTAAGTATACTTTTGATTTGTTTTTTGGGTTTTGGCATTGGTGTAAGTGCTCAAAGCAGTAAACGGCTGTCCGATTTGGAGAATAAGCGGAAAGAAGCGTTGGATCGCATAGAAAAGACCACTCAAATGCTTAACACTAATAAGACTACCACCAAAAATACCCTCTATCGTTTGAATGTCCTTACTGACCAGATAAAGGCTCGTGAGTCTTTTCTCAAAGATTTGGACAGCGAGCTGAAAACCATCAATTCAGAAGTCGCTGAAGTTCAGTCGGAATTTGAAGTATTAAGTCGCAGCTTGAGCGTTAAAAAAGAAAAATACGCTAAGTCGCTTCGATTGATGTCCAGACGCAATAAATCGGAAGACAAACTCATGTTTATTCTTTCTGCCAAGGATTTAAACCAAATGACCAGACGTATGCGTTATTTGGATGAATATGCCGGTTACCAGCGTATTCAGGCCAATGAAATATCGCGTAAGCAAACGGAGTTGAATGAAAAACGTTTAACCCTGGAGTCAGCTTATAAGGAAAAAGAAACGGTCAAGAATAAGAAAGTGCAGGAAGCGTCTATTATTAAAAAGGAAAGAGGTGCCCAAAGTCGTTTGGTTACGGAGTTGAGAGGAAAAGAAAAGTCGTTGAATGTTGAACTCAAAAAACAGAAAAAGCAAGCGGATCAATTGAACAAGCAGATTGATAACATCATTGCGGAAGAAGCCAGAAGATCGGCTGAGAAAGCCGCGAAAGATAAGACCAAGGTCAGAACAGCCGAAACGAAAGGTGGGTTTGCCATGACAGTCGAAGAAAAGAAGCTATCTGGCGATTTTGGTAAAAATCAGGGAGCTTTGCCATTTCCAGTTTCTCAATCAGGTACAATTGTTGTCCATTTTGGTGAACAGAAGTATCAGAACCTTAAATATGTGCAGAGTACCAGCAAAGGCATAGAAATACAAACGAATCCCGGAGCTTCAGCCGTAGCGGTCTTTGGAGGTGTTGTCAGCAAGGTTTTTGCCGTTCCGGGTTACAACAGCGGTGTCATCATCAGACATGGTAATTACATGACTGTTTATGCCAACCTCACTAATATTAATGTGAAACCAGGAGACAAGGTTAAAATCGGTGAGGCCATCGGTAAAATATATGTTGACACCGAGGAAAATAACCAGACTATCCTGAATTTTCAAATATTTAAAGAATTGCAACGTCTCAATCCAGAACTTTGGTTAAGAAAGAGATAACCCGTCCAAAATCTTAATGTAAAGATTGATTCCTTCCCGGATTTCCTCCAGTACAATAAATTCATTGGCGGTGTGTGATCTGGAAGAATCGCCAGGTCCGAGCTTGAATGTGGTAAAAGGCATTCTGGCCTGATCAGATAAGGTGGGTGAACCATAAGGAACACGACCCGATTCCAGGCAAGCCACCACGGCAGGATGATCCAACTCAATACGGGAAGAGCTTAAACGAAAGGAGCGGGGTTTGACCTCACACTGAACTTCTTTGCAAATATCTTCGAATAAAAGCTCCGGAGTATAAAATTCGTTGATACGGACATCCACCACAAAATTACATGTATCAGGAACAACGTTGTGTTGAGTGCCTGAATTGATTTGAGTCACCGTCATTTTAACCGGACCCAGTAAGTTCGATTGATCTGGATATTTCTTAGTCCTGAACCATTCAATATCGGGCATCGCCTTGTAGATGGCGTTTTCGCCCTCATTACGGGCAGCGTGTCCAGCTTTACCGTGTACGGTGCAATCAAGCACCATTAGTCCTTTTTCGGCAATAGCAGGGTGCATATTGGTCGGCTCACCAACCAGTCCAAATGAAATGGGAGGTAACTTGGGCAATAAAGCTTCAATGCCGTTTTTACCGGTTATTTCTTCTTCTGCGGAAAGTCCTAATACTAAATTATATTCTTGAGGTATGGTGCATAAGACGCGGAATGCCTGTATCAGACTGCATAGGCTGGCTCCAGCATCATTGCTGCCCAATCCGTAAAGTCTTTCTCCTTCCATGGTTGGATTGTATGGCTCGTACTCCCAACCATCCACCGGTTTAACTGTATCCATGTGTGAATTGAGTAATATGGTAGGTCTGTTGGGGTCAAAACCCGGAGCCAGACACCACAAATTGTTTTGTTCACGGTTTACCTTAAGTCCTCGTTTTTTCAACCACTCTGATAAAAAGTTAGCTTTATCAGCTTCATTTCGACTCAGGGAAGGAATGGCAATAAGATGTTGCAAAAGTTCAACCGCCTCTTTGTAGTAACTATCCTTGTTCATGTCTGTTCTATCGTTATTTCATGCAAAGATAAAAATCTTCTTAAAGAAACGTTTCACAATGAACTTTTATACCAAAAAATGCGTTATATTGCACAGATAAACTTAATATGTGCAGAAATGGAGATTTTACACCTAGCTCGGCTTGTGCCGGCTCAAGCTCAAAAATTTGGAGATAAAATAGCAATGAGGTATCGTGATTATAAGGATGCCTCCTGGAAATCAATCTCTTGGGATACCTTCAATCGTGATGTTGATAGAACAGCAAAATCATTGATTGATTCAAGTATCTTTGAAAAAGACCGCGTCGGACTATTTTCTCAAAATAAGCCTGAATGTTTGGTCATTGAGTTTGCTCTATATTCTAACAGAGCTGTTTGTGTACCAATGTATGCCACAAGTACTACTACTCAGATTGAGTATATTATTAACGATGCAGGCATACATTTGCTTTTTGTTGGTGACCAGTATCAATACGACAGAGCTTATGAAGCATTAAAAACCTGCCCTAGTCTAAAGCAGATTATAATCATAGATACCGATGTGCGTTTGGCTATAACCGATGTGCAATCAACCTATTTCAAGGATTTCATGCAAGGTGGAGTTTTGTCCAAAAGTGATAACGAACTCGCCGAACGCCGAAAAAGGGCAGATGACACGGATCTGGCAGATATTTTATATACATCTGGTACCACCGGAGAACCCAAAGGGGTATTGCTTACCCATACCATGATGATCGAAGCCATGCGGGTACATGATCTTAAAATAAAGCCTGTTGGCCCCAACGATGTATCTATGAGCTTTTTGCCAATGAATCATATTTTTGAAAAAGCATGGGATGTTTTTTGTTTGTCAAAAGCCATTCAGATAGACATAAATCTGAAGCCTTCGGATATACAAATGACATTAAAAGAAATACACCCAACCTGTATGTGTAGTGTTCCTAGGTTCTGGGAAAAGATTTATCACGGTATTCAGGAGAAAATAAATGGGTACCCTAAACCCTTGCGAGTCATTTTTGACCGTGGAGTGAAGGTAGGTAAAAAGTACAATCTCGATTACAAACGCAAGGGATTACGTCCACCTTTCTGGACCAGTGTTTCTTATTTTATTTATTCAAAAACGCTTTTTGGAGCTATTAAAAAAGCAATAGGCCTGGAAAAAGGAAAAATATTTCCAGTAGCAGGTGCCAAACTTTCAGATGATCTGTGTCTTTTCTTCAGGTCTATCGGATTTCCTATTTACTATGGTTATGGATTGACAGAAAGTACGGCAACCGTATCCTGTTTTGATGATGAAAATTACAAGGTAGGTACTGTTGGCAGCCTTATTGACGGGATAGAGTTGAGAATAGGACCAAACGATGAAATACTTTTAAAGGGCAAAACTATTACTCCTGGTTATTACAAAAAACCAGAGGCTACTGCTGCCGCTTTTACCGAAGATGGCTTTTTTCATACTGGTGATGCAGGCACCTTTGATAGCTACGGTAACTTGGTTATTACCGATAGAATCAAGGATCTTTTCAAAACCTCCAACGGTAAATACATTGCACCTCAAATGATTGAGACCGCACTTTGTGAGGATGAGTACATTGATATGGTGGCTGTTATCGGCAACGAATATAAATATGTGACAGCTTTGGTTGTTCCACAGTTTGGCAAAATTCAGGAATTGGCTAAGACCCTTGGCATCGAGACTGATTCCATGGAAGTCTTGCTCAACGATGAACGGATGTATGCTTTTTTTGAAAATCGTATTCGTAAAGTACAGAAGAATATGGCTGGTTTTGAGCAAATCAGACGATTTACCTTGTTGACCACCCCTTTTACGATGGAAACCGGTGAGCTGACCAATACCTTGAAGCTTCGTCGCAAGACAATCACTGAACACTATGCCGGCATCATTGAGGGTATGTATTAATTTTTGAGTACCTTTGGCCAACTAAAAAATGACTTATTTATGATAACGACCGAACAGATAAAAGAAGTTCAGGAGCGCGAGCACGCGTTGAGGAGGTATCTTTGACATCGATGCGAAGACCATAGAATTAGAAGAAGAAGAAATACGTACGCAAGTCCCCGGATTCTGGGATGACAATAAGGCCGCTGAGGCTCAGATGCGTAAGGTGAAAACAATTAAGAACTGGATTGATTCTTACAACGACATCGTTCTTGCCAATGAAGAGCTGGTTCTCTCCTTTGATTTTTACAAGGAAGACGTTGCAACAGAAGAAGAAGTCGATGCTGCTTATGCTCATTGCATTCAATTACTCGATGCAACAGAACTTAAAAATATGCTTCGAAAGGAAGAAGATAAACTTGGAGCAGTACTGAAAATAAATTCTGGTGCCGGTGGTACTGAAAGTCAGGACTGGGCATCCATGCTATTCCGTATGTACAAGCGATGGGCTGAATCTCGTGGTTACAAGAATGAAATAACCAATTGGCTGGATGGTGACGAGGCAGGTATTAAAACGGTAACGATGACCATTGAAGGAGATTTTGCCTATGGCTATCTTAAAGGAGAGAATGGTGTTCACCGATTGGTGCGCGTTTCACCCTACAATGCTCAGGGTAAACGTATGACCTCTTTTACTTCTGTCTTTATTGTTCCATTGGTAGATGATACTATTGAAATTGAAATTAGGGACTCCGATATAACTTGGGATACGTTTCGTTCATCGGGAGCCGGTGGTCAGAATGTAAATAAAGTGGAAACCGGTGTTCGATTGCATCACGGACCTTCAGGTATTGTCATTGAAAATACCGAAAGCCGTTCGCAATTAGGAAATAAAGAAAATGCCCTGCGATTATTGAAGTCGCAACTCTACGAAATAGAAATACAAAAGCGTCGTGCTGAGCAACAAATAGTTGAAGCCGGCAAAAAGAAGATAGAGTGGGGTTCTCAAATACGCAGCTATGTATTTGACGATCGTCGTGTAAAAGATCATCGTACCAATTATCAGACATCAAATGTGCAGGCTGTTATGGATGGAGACCTGGATGGTTTCATCAAAGCCTATTTGATGGAATACGGTGGCGAAGAATAAGCTTTAAAGTAATTCACTTGGTTCATTTAATTTGAATGAGCCAAGTGAACAAATATTTACTAAAAATGATAGTTATGAAAAAACAAACATTGATTGCCATAATGATTATGATGCTAGTACCTTTGGTACTTTCAGCTCAAGAAATCAAAGGCCGTTTTGCCATTCAAAATATCCAGACAGGTAAAAATTTACGGCCTTACGAGGCAGGTTCTGCCGATGGTAATCGTATTGTGCTATACAACCATGTTGAATGGAAATGTATGACATGGGATTTTATCCTTGTTAAAGATGCAACCTATCAATTGAAAAACAGATTTACCGGAAAAACATTTCAGCCTTCTGCTAAACCCGCTGATGGAGTCAATCTCATTCAAAAACCACTTGCAAAAGACTCACTTCAATATTGGATTTTTGAAAAACAGGCAGATAATTCCTATTTTATCCGATTAAAAGGGACTGGTTTATACATCTCCCTCTCCGGAAAAGACACCAATTCTGACATTGTGCTCAAGCCCAAAAAGGATAAACTGATGCAAAGTTGGAAATTGGTTGCTCAGGATCCTTCAATGTAACCTATTCTATTGAGGATTGATTGTTTTCCTCCCAAATAAACGATTTCAACAAAGTAAATTATTAGGATAGAATCCTAAAAGATTGTAAATTAGCGCCCTTGTTAATTTTACTCATTTAATTTACGAATATGAAAAAGGTATTGCTACTAGCAGGTATTCTTCTGTTATCCATGAACTTCAATGGCATGGCAGGAAATTCAAACTATGTGACAAACAGGACTCCTCTTATCGAGGTTCCATTTACTCCACTTCCTTTAGGATCTGTCAAAGCAGATGGATGGTTGCTCAATCAACTTCAAAATCAAAAGAACGGTCTGACCGGTTTTGCAGAAACGTTATACAATGGTGCCGGAGATCTAGGTTCCGGCAGTGATTGGCTCGGTGGCTCCGGTGATAGCTGGGAAAGAGTTCCATACTATACCAAAGGTTTGGTTGCGCTGGCTTACGTCCTAAATGATGAAGCTCTAATTACTAAAGCTAAGAAATGGATTAATTGGTCAATAAATAGTCAAACTCAAACCGGTTTTTTTGGTCCTCCAAATAATACTGACTGGTGGGCTCGAATGCCTATGTTATATACCATACGTGATTATTATGAAGCTACTGGTGATGTTAGGGTTATACCTTTCTTTACAAAGTATTTTCAATTCGAGAATAATACAATTGATACCAATACCCTTAGTTCGTGGGGTAAATCAAGAGCTGGTGATAATATCGAGATCGTTTTTTGGCTTTACAATCATACTGGTGATGCTTTTCTACTTACCCTTGCCGACAAACTCAAGGCGCAAGCTTATGATTGGACAAATATACTAACCAACAATAGGTTCAATGATTTTTTGGCAGATTTTCAGCCTAAACACAATGTGAACGTTCCTCAAGCTATTAAGATGCCGGCTATCTATTACCAGAAGTCGAATTCAAATGCAGATAAGCAAGCCTACACACTTGGTCGTGAACACTTGATGTGTGATCATGGACATCCGGAAGGTATGGCAGGTGGCAATGAAATGCTTTCGGGTAAATCTGCTATGTCAGCGGTAGAAATGTGTTCTTATGTAGAGCAAATGCAAAGTTGCGAGACAGCTCAAATGATTCTTGGTGATGCTTCTATTGGTGACCAGTTGGAAAAAGTAGCTTTTAACGGCCTTCCAGGAGGTACCACAAGCGATTTTAGAGGTTTGCAATATTATACACAGGCCAATCAGGTTAAGTCTGTTGCCGGTTATACCGGTTTTTCCCAGAATTATGAAAATGGATTGTTGCCAGGCCCATTTTCAGGTTATGGATGTTGCCGTTTCAATCTTCATATGGGATGGCCTTATTTCGTAAAAACAATGTGGGCTGCAACCAATGATAATGGATTGGCAGCCATGGCGTATGGACCAAATCACGTGACTGCTAAAGTAGGAAAAAATAAAAGTATAACCATTAGTGAATTTACCAATTATCCTTTTGATGAAAAATTGGGATTTGCCTTAACTACGGCAGAAGCGGTTGTATTCCCATTGAAATTACGTATTCCTGCCTGGTGTAAAACTCCGTTGGTCAAAGTAAACGGTGTACAGCAAGCAGGTGTTATTGCCGGTGAGTTTTATACTATTAATCGTACATGGAGCGATAAGGATACCGTCATGATGGAATTACCCATGGGAATTATCGTCAATACCGAAGTAAATAATGCTGTTAGCATTCAACGAGGTCCATTGGTTTATTCATTGAAAATGCAAGAGAAATGGACGAAAAAAACCACCTATGCCAATGATTTTTACGAATACGAAGTAACACCTGAAAATGAGTGGAATTATGCATTGGCGTTGGATAAAAATGATCCTTCCTCTTCTGTTCAAGTACATAAAGTAGCCATGCCTGAAAATCCTTTCATACAGGCTACCACACCTATAACATTAACCGTTCCTGCAAAAAAACTGCCATCATGGGGCTATGCATACAATGAAAAATTTGCTTGTGATCCTCCATTTAGTCCTGTTGAAACTGCAGCAGCAACTGAAAATATTGTTTTAGTCCCTTTTGGCGCAGAAAATATCCGTGTAACCTGTTTCCCTGTTGTAGGTACGACTGTTTTTGACAATAAAACATTTATCTATGACTTCAACCGCAACAACCAGAATGGATGGGTAAATTACAGCGGTAGTTTCATGGTAAAAAATGGCGAATATATTGCTACAACAGTTGAAGGTGGTGCAGGTTCCAAGTCTGTAATATCCTCCACATCGTACTCTGATTTTACATACGATGTAAAAGTAAAAGTAACAACAGATGGAGGAGATGGAGGAATTATTTTCAGAGCCAGCAAGCTCTCTTTTGGCGCGGATGAATACAATGGGTACTATGCGGGTATTGGACGTTCAGGTTATTTAGTACTCGGAAAAGCCAATGGAAGCTGGCATCAGCTAAAATCGATAAATTTACCCATTACCTCAGGGCAATTCTATCAACTTCGCGTTGTTGCCAAAGGATCAAGTATCAAAGTGTATCTGGAAGACATGGTGACGCCAAAAATAGCCATTACGGATACGGAGTTTGCTTCCGGATGTATTGGCGTGAGAAGTTACAGTGCCAACACCAATTGGGATGATATTTCCGTGAAAAGTAACGTTGTTAATGGGGTAAAAAATCCGGTTACTTCGGAAATCAAAATTTATCCGAATCCTACAACCGGCAAATTTCAGATCAATATGGATGGTGTCATATCGGATGTAGAACTCTGTGATTTAAATGGCAGAGTGTTGAAAACCTTTGAGGATAGACTGACAGAATACGATGCGAGTTCCTTGACAAAGGGCGTTTATCTGGTTGAGGCCAATGTTTCCGGTCAAAGGTTTACCTCAAAATTGATTGTAGAATAACCAATGTTAAGTGACAGAAAAAAGCACGCTGTCCAGTTTTGGGCAGCGTGCTTTTTTATATTAGGATTGTAACTTATTGTATCAAGGATTCACGTTGAAAATCGTAAAAGGTCTTCCGCATCAGGTCTGCCAACATTAATTCATACGTGATATAGGCACTCAAATGGGAGGTGTAGGATGTATTTAAACGTTCTCTTTCCAAAGCAAGTGACTGGCTATCAATATCACCATCGGAGAAGCGTTGTCTGGTAATATCAAAACTCTTTTCGGCTACCAATACACTTTTTTCAAGCAATTGCAATCGTTTAAGACTACTGTTCAGATTGGCTACTAAGTCTCGTATTTCACGCTCAATACTGCGCTTGGTCTCTTCCTGGCTATACATACTTTGTTGAAGCTGCGCTTTTGCAGCATTTACTAGAGCTCTGTTCTCGCCCCAATCAATAATAGGAATGCTCACTCTGAAGCCTACTCCAAAACTTTTACGACCGTCCAGCAAATTATTGTAGGCATAATTGACTGATTCAGAGATATTCGACAGACGATTTTGTTCACTGATACCACTTAAGCCCAAAGAAGCGACCAAATCACCTTTAATCATTCCCTCTGCTTTTTGTCTTCTAATATTAATCTTGTTTTGTTCTATTTGAATTTCTTGTTCACGTATCTCCAAACGGTTTTCCATGGCAAGTTGCAATGCTTTATCCGTATTGATCAGTACTACTTTGTAATCCAAGGCGCTGTTGAGGACTATACTGTCTTTGAATTCAATACCTATCAGTTCTTTCAACTGGTTCATAGCTGAGCTTTGATCAATGATACTCATGTCGTAATTGTTTTGGGCTTCCGACAAGTCTACTTCCATCTGTAAGGCTTCCACTTCCTTGATCAGTCCGGCATCGTATTTATTCTTGGCTATGCCATAAGCTTCTTTTTGCCTTTCTAAATTCAATTTGGCAATCTCTTCCCGTTTTTGAACAGAAAGTAAGTTAAAGAAGGTGTAGGTGACGTTGTAAACCAAATTTAATTCAGCTCGTTTAAGCTGTTTGCTGGATAGTTCATAGCCCAACTGAGCCTGTTTCAGGCTCGATTTTATGGAGTTGTATCCATAAAGGGAATTGAGTGGTTGAGTCAACTGCAATTGTGTGCTCATATTTAACGAGCGTTTATCCCGAATAAAATCGTCGTAATTGTTCATACCTGAAATGATGGAGATGTTTCCATCTGTGGGTAGAGGCTGTTTGATGGTTAAAGCACCTTCGTAACTGAGTAATTTGACAGGTGAGTAGGAAATACCAGCCGTATCTACAAACTTATTAATTCTGTCCGTGTATTCAGGTGAGGTAAGATCCAGATTAATATGTGTCTTGAACCTGCTTGTCACGGATTTTAGATTGAATTCAGCAATTTTCAGATTTTGTTTAAGGTTGAGCATGTCGTAACTCTTTACTTTTGCAATATCGATGCTTTTCTCAAGATCCAGAACGTATGTTTCTCCAAAGATTGGGCTGGAAAGGCAGATCAATGTCAATGATAGATAAAGTATTTTTTTCATTTTTACGTTTTCTGTTTGGTTGAGACCTAGCGTGAAACCAGGGCTGAAATTTTTTGGTTGACTAAAATGGGATCATTGGGATTGTCGGAGTGAATCATACCATCCCGGATGTGAATGGTGCGGTGGGCAAAATTCGCTATTTCCTGTTCATGAGTTATCAGGATGATGGTATTTCCTTCCTGATGCAGTTTATTGAAAAGCAGCATGATTTCGTCTCCGGTCTTGGTATCCAAAGCTCCTGTGGGTTCATCAGCTAAGAGAATTCCTGGATTGGAGACCAATGCTCTGGCTATGGCCACTCGCTGCCTTTGTCCGCCGCTCAATTCGCTGGGCTTGTGGTCGACCCGTTCGGATAGGCCGACGCGATCCAGCGCTTTTAAAGCCCGTTCTCTGCGTTCTATCTTATGGATACCTGCATACATGAGGGGCATTTCTACATTGTAGAGCGAACTCATACGGGGCAAGAGGTTAAAATTCTGGAAAACGAAGCCAATCTCTTTGTTACGCATAGCCGACAAGGAATCATCATCCAGGGTGCTCACATCCACATTTTTGAAAAGGTATTGTCCTTCTGTGGGTGTGTCCAGACACCCAAGGATATTCATCAGTGTCGATTTTCCAGATCCGGACGGACCCATAATGGCTACATATTCGTTTTGCTTAATCTGCAGGTTTATGGCTTTAAGGGCCTCCACTTCAACATTATCCATGCGGTAATTCTTATACAGATTTTTTATTTCGATCAACATATTTATCGTTTTTTAAAAAACAATCCTATTCATTTTTAGAAAGGCCTTTATTCGTACCTGATTGAATCTATGGGCTTCAGATTGGCAGCGTTTTTTGCTGGCAAATAGCCAAAGCTGACTCCAACCAAAACAGAAAAGCCAAAGGCCAAAAACACAGAATAGAGCCGGATATAGGTATCGACATCGGTAATCCAGGTTATTGACAAGGATAGACTGACCCCAAGTATAACCCCAATGATACCTCCCGTAATACTTATAGCTACTGCTTCTGTTACAAATTGACTCATAATGTCGGTTTTTCTGGCACCAATGGCCCTTCTGATACCTATTTCACGTGTTCGTTCCATGACAGTGGCCAACATAATGTTCATGATTCCAATACCGCCAACCAATAGTGAAATGGCAGCAATTGCTCCCAGTAGGAAATTATAGATTTGTCGTTCTTTTTCTTCCTGTTTCAGTAATTCAAAAGGAATGACTACGGAATAATCATCGTTGTTGAAGTGGTGTCTTTGCAGGACGCCTTTGATTAATTCTGATACTTCCATCAGTTTGTCAGAACTTGCAACCTGTATTGTAATCTGTTGAACTTCGCTTAAAAGTGCATTTTCCTGTGTAAAGCGATTCATGTATGTTGTCAGTGGCACGTATATATCGGTATTCATGTCTCTGGAAGCTAATTCGCCTACAGTTTCCGTAAACAAAGCCTTGGATTTCATGATACCAACCACTTCGAACCATTGATCATCAATTTTGACCAATTTACCCAGTGGATTTTTATGCTGAAACAAGGTTTTGGAAACACCGGCACCCAGTACACAGACTTTTAGATTTCTTTTATAATGGTCTTCGTTGATGAAAGAACCTTTTTCCAGTTCAATGTTCAGCATCTTTATATAATCCGGAGTAATACCGATGATTGTAGAACGTGCTGACTTATCGGCTTGTTTCACATCGGTGCTCAATTCGGCTTGCGAGGCTACTCTGAGTACACCAGGTACGACCTCTTTGATCACTTGGGCATCATTCAGGGATAAACCTTGCGAAAATTTGGCCCTGACTTCTTCCAGCTCTTCATCCGAGAATTGTTTATCTCTTACGATGATATTGTTCACGCCCAAGTCCTGGTATTTGGCGATGGCAGATCGTTTGGCTCCTTCTCCGATGGAAAGCATGGCTATGACCGATGCAACACCGAAGATGATTCCCAACATGGTGAGAAAAGACCTGAATTTGTGGTCAATCAAGCCCCTGAGGGCTACTCGAATATTTTCTTCAAACTGCATGATTATTTTTCTTCATTTTGTTTTTCAATCTGATCGACAGGTATGATGTCCTGGCCTTTCTCAAAGTTACCCTTAATCACAATGTGGGTATTATTGGCTGAACCGGTTTTTACTTTGGTCCGCAAATAGCCCGAACCGTGCTTCAGGTAGATAAAGCTTCCTTCTTCCGTAGTTTCCACACAGTTTAATGGTACATAAGTTACGTTCTTCAAGTCTTTACAGATTAATTCGCAACTCACGGTCATACCTGGTTTAAGTCGTTCATCTGATTTTTGAAGCTTCACCTCTACATCAAAAACTTTTAGTCGGGATTTGTTTTCCTTGCGATGACACAATTTTCCGATATTCGTGATTTCCCCCTTGAATGTGACCTCTGGTGTCGCGTCCAGACGAACAAGAACATCCTGACCCATCGCTATTTTATAGAAGTCGTTTTCATTAATGGTGGTATTGACTTTCATCCATTTAAGATTGGGCACATTACCCATATTGGAGCCCTGCCAGATTTGGTCACCAATTTTTATCATATTACCTGTTTCATCGTTTCTGGCAATCTGGAAAATACCAGGAATAGGTGTTCGGATGGTCAGTGTCGGCAATACAGCAATAGCAGCTTTCAGGTCTGTCCTGACCTGCAAAACATTTATTTTTTGAATCTTGAGTTCGTTGGCTGCAATGGTCTTATTGAGTTGGATGCTTCGCTTGACTTTGCTGAGTTTAATTTTCTCTTGTTCAAATTGAAGTTCTTTGATTTTCTTTTTACGATCCGACTCGAATTTAGAATACTCCATCTCCAGTTTCTTCAGGTTAAAAGAAGCTTCTGCTGTTTTCAGACTGGACTCTTGTTCGCTTCGCTTGTTGCTTTGATTGACCAATAGCTTTTCCAGGCTCGCGACCTGACTCTGAAGGTTGCTTTCTTGTTCCAGGATGAATTTCTTAATTTCTGAGGGATCCAGCTGAATGATGGAATCTCCTGCTTTCACCTCGGTACCTTGATCCAGTAATCCGATGATTTTCATGTTGTACCAATTATAACGTGGCATGACAAAAGACCTTCTATCAACGGCTGCCAGTTCACCCGTCTCCACAATGGTTTGACGGAAGTCGCCTTTCTTTATTTCATTGGTATTGGTGAACGGATTTTTGCAGGACACCAGGATGGAGGAGACTACTGGAATAATCAACAATAGGCGTAATTTCTCAAGTCTCATCATTTCTTTTCTTTTTGTGTTTCCTTCGATTTCTTAAGAGCAAATGGGTCGGTCAAAGCGACAGCATCTCCAGCATTCAATCCTTTTGTGATAATCACATGGTCAGTATTTGAAACACCCGTTTCTACTACTATTTTTTTGAATCCTTTTTTTGATTTCAGGAATACATATTCCTGAATTCCGTCTGTATTTAGGGCTTCAACTGGAATATAAATAACATTCGGAATTTTCTTGACAAGCAAGCGACAACTGACCGAAAGACCTGGCAATAATTTTTTACCTTTTTCCTTAATTAGAATATCTACAGGAAAAACCTTGATTTTGGAGGTCCCGTCTTTATTGATCGCCAGATTGGCAACTGATTGAACTTCTCCCGTATACGTACTGTCGGAAAAGGCATCTGGCTTAATCTGTACTTTTAACCCCTTGGTTATTTTTGCAATATCGACTTCGTTGATTTGGACAGTAGCCTTGAGCATACCAAGATCAGGAAGCAGTATAAGAGGGAATCCAGACCAGCACTGGTCACCGACCTGAAATTTATTACCACTACTCCAACTGGTATTGATCATGGCAATACCCGGGGATGGGGAAATTAGGAATAGCTTGTTTAGTGTTTCATTGGCTTCTTTAAGTCTGTCTTTATCCTGATTGATGGACAACATTTTTTGTTTTAGGTCTTCATTCTGTATTTTGACCAGATTATCGATCTGTTCTTTGGCACGTTTGAGTGCGATGTTTGAATTTTCCAGTTGGAGCTCAATTTCTTTTCGTTTGATGTTGGCCTCATAACCTGATCCCTCAAATTCAATTTTAGCAATTTCCTGTGATATCCGGGTAACTTCGTAGTCGGACTTTTGTTCTTCCAGGCCTGATTGTTGTTCTGCTTTGAGTTTTTCAAGTTCAGCGTAGCTTATTTGAAGTCTGGATTCAGCTTCAACAATAGCCTTCCTCACTTCCGAAGGGTCAAAAACGATAACGGTATCTCCGGTTTTAACATCCTTACCATCTTTTACAATCTGTGTGATTTTAAGGGAACCATATCTCCAGGAAATGGTTGGAGATGTAATGTTGATGGAATGGATAGCCTGGATTTCTCCGGTTTCTACTACATCTTGATAGAATGTGCCCTTGATGGCTTTGCTGACAGGTATTTCCTGTTTTTCCTTCTGACTGCAAGCCATTAGCATAGCAACCGTAAACAGGAGAATGGCGAATCGCTTCATTGGATTGGATAAAATTAAATTTCTCATAGGTTGGAATAGGCTATTTGGATTGTGTTTTCAATGTTTTGGCAGTTGCCTTATTTTTGCCGGGTATTTTGATTTTCTTGCCTGCTATTTGTTTCTTTTTAGGCTTAGGCAATAAGGTGGTTTTTTTAATACGGGAATTGGAGGGCTTAATCAGAGATAACCGTTCGTAGCCTTTCAGTCCTGCAATAATTACGGCATTATTCAATGACGAAATACCTAATGTTACCTGACGTCTTTCGTAATCTTCATCGGTTTTTACATAGACAACTTTCATGGAATCTTCCTCGAAAATGGCAATCTGTGGAACAACAATGGTATCTCTGACTCGGTTCATAATGATGTTGCAGTGTGCTGACAACCCTGGATCCGGTAGCTTCGGAGCTTTATCCATGGACGCTTCAATCTGAAATATCTTGACTTTTGATTTTTCTTTGATGGGTTGTCCCACCGGTGCTTTCATAGTTATTTTACCTTTGGTTTTAAGACCTGGAATGGCGTCAAAGCTATATTCAACAGAATCGTTGACGTTTATTTGTTTGTAGTTGGCCTCCGATGCACTGATAATCACTTTCATTTCTGAATAATCCGGAATGTTGATGAGTGGCATACTTCCATACACTTGATCACCTTCTCGAATTTTTCCATTGGAAAAATAAGAACTTGCTCTGAAGGCTGTTCCTGATTGTGAGGATCTTAAAGTAAGTTTTTCCAGTTGCTCTTTGGAATTTGCAACCCTAAATGTCCAGCTTTGTACCTGAATATCAAGATTTCGCAATTGGGATTGATTGATGATGTCCAGGTTTTTAAGTTTTCGTTCCAGTTTTGCTTTTTCAATAGCACTCTTTTGAAGTTCCAACTCTTTGATGCGGCGTTTTTTCGGAGATAAGTATTTTAATTGAAGGGTATCCAGATTGGAGATTGCTGTCTGCGCTGCGTTGCTTTTTACCTGAGCATCCAACATGGCATATTGCATATGTAGATCTGCCTCTGCTTTGTTCCTGTTACCTTTAGTGATTTCCAGTTGAATTAAAGATTCATCATAGTTTTTCTGCAACTCTTCGCATTCCAGAATACATACCACATCGCTATCTTTGACAACGGTTCCGTCTTTGATAATCCAAATTATTTTTGATCTGGGACCCCTGGGGCATGAAATGGTGACGTTCTTTACAGACTCAACAACTCCCTCTATTTCCAGATTGTTAATGAAATCGATGTGGGAGATTTTATCTGACAGGATTTCTTTTTTTTCTTCCTTTTTACATGAATTCAACGTAAAAACTACACAAAGTAATAATACGTATGTAAAAGGTTTAAATGTGTTGGATGTCGTGTTCATCAGTATCAATTACAGGTCGAAGGTTGTGAATAGTCCATTTGTAAAAACAGAAACTACGTTTATCTATAAATTATAAACGTCGGCAATGTATGAACTATAAATTAAAAAAAATAGTTAGATATATTAAAATAACATAACGTGGAGTCAAAAAAAGCGCCGACTATTAATCTAGTCAGCGCTTAATACGAAATGTTTGCTTTTAGTGCTTATTTAAGGATCGCAGCCCAACCTCCGTTGCGGGCCATTTTAATCTTTATTTTTCCGGTTGATTCAACCTTTGATGTTTTTCGTCTGTAATCCATCGCTTGGCGTCCTGCATTGATACCGTCTTCAAAGTTGGTCATGTCGTAGGTTTTATTCTCTTTTAGGAAATCCAGACTGATTTCAATTTCACGTTCATTGTTGTTGGTCATGCCACCAATAAACCAAGTGTCACCTTTTCGCTTGGCTACGATGACGCATTCACCCACCTTGGCATACAACGCTTTGGTTTCATCCCATGTTGTGGGAACTTTGGTGATGAATTCTGTACATTCTTTTTCTCTCAGATAAAGGGAAGGATTGTCGGCCAACATTTGCAGACCACTTTCAAAAATGACAAAGAGGGCCATTTGATAAGCACGGGTACCGATACTGGCTGAATTTGGTCTGCGACTCATGTACACTTCTGGCTGCATGCTCAGCATGGCACCTGGTGTATAATCCATAGGCCCGACTGCATTTCGCATGAACGGAAAATAAACGCTATTATCGGGTGTTGCTCCGCCCATCTGTTCCATACCACGGACGCCTTCATACGATATAACATTTGGATATCTGTATTCCAAACCAGAAGGTTTGAACGCTCCGTGAAAATCGACGAACAATTGATATTTTGCTGCCTCTTTGGCTACTCGTTCGTAGTAATTGACTATCCATTGGTCGCTGCGATCCATAAAATCAATCTTGACACCGGCAATACCCCATTCTTTGAATGTCTTGAACAATTCGAAATTGTTCTCAACTGTCAGCCAGGTGAGCCATAGAACTATTTTTACATTTTTTTCTTTACCGTAACGGATCAGTTCGTGCAGGTCCACATCGGGGTTGGGGGTATACGGGTCGCGGGTGCTTTTTGCCCAGCCTTCGTCCATGATAATATAAGGTATACCAAATTTAGAAGCAAAATCGATGTAATATTTATAGGTATCCAGGTTGTATCCAGATACGAAATTTACATCCGATCCGTAGGGAGAGGCATCGTTCCACCATTCCCAACTCACTTGTCCGGGTTTGATCCAGGATGGATCCGCAATTTCGCTGGGTGAAGCCAATTGGCAGGTCATGGTGTTTTCAAGGATTTGTTTGTCGTCTTTTGTGATGACGAAATACCTCCAGGGAAAGTTTCTTTTACCATTTGTTTTGGCAATGTAATCTGCTTCTTTCAGTATTTGAACACTGCGGTCGCCATCATCCCCAAATTCCAGTGGCACCTTTGGAAAGCTGCCTTTCATCCCATTTTTACCGATACCTTTCAGGAACATACCGGGATAATCGGTAAGGTCGGACTCAGAAATGAGGATCTTGTATTCTTTTTTTGTATCGATCAAAACTGGTAGTGTGGATATTTTGTCATCTGCTTTCCATTCATTTGTCTGAACGTTCGAATATTCATCTTCGTAGGCGGTCTTGAAACTATTCGGTTGTTGCACATGTGCCAGATAGTTTGCCGGGAAGGCTATTTCAAAGTCTTCGCTCATAACTTCGATTTGTCCTTTTTTATTGGTGATAAAACGATAGGCAATACCATCGTTGAACGCTCTGAATTCAATGGCGAAGTCTGCTTTAAATGTCAACGTCAACGAGTTGTATTGACTCTTGATTGTTGAAAACTTCAACGGAATAATAGGTTTTATTTCTCCACTGAATTGACTCCGTTTCTCTTTGGCCAATTTAGGATTCATACCCAAGGACTCATTTTTTAGGTTCAATTGGATCCGACAGTCTTTCAGAAGGACATCGTTTTTGTAAGCAACAGAGTAGTAGATTTTGTCTGTCAAACTAATGGTCGTTTCCATTTCCCCGTTGGGCGATTTCAACGCAACATTTTTTGCATTTATCCCCAGTTGGAAGAAGAGGGATAAAAGTAGGATCAAGGTCGTTTTTTTCATAAAAGGTGTTTTTTTATTGTAAGGTTAAGTTTTTCCACTTTTGTACTCAAAAGTAAAACTTTAAAGCATAAATTTAAGCTAATGAGGTCAAAAATGCCAAAAAAAAGACCTCAAGCTTAACTGGAGGTCTTTTAAATAGTGAAAAGTATGCTATTTTTAAAATGCTTTTTCTTTAACAAGATATTCTGCAATCTGCACGGCATTCAAAGCAGCACCTTTCTTGATCTGATCGCTGACGGACCAAAATGTCAAACCGTTTGGATTGGAAAGGTCAGTACGGATACGACCCACAAAGACAGGATCCTTGCCTGCCACAAAAAGAGGCATTGGATAGTTTTTGTTGGCGTCATCTTGCTGCAGTATAACACCCTCCGCTTTTGCAAAAGCGGCTTTTGCTTCTTCAACGGATATTGGACGTTCCGTTTCAACCCAAGTGCTTTCCGAGTGAGCACGCATTACGGGAACACGTACACAAGTTGCGCTGACTTCGATATCCGAGTGCATGATCTTACGGGTTTCGTTATACATTTTCATTTCTTCCTTGGTGTATCCGTTTTCGAGGAAAACATCCACTTGAGGAATCAGGTTGTAAGCCAATTGGTACGCAAATTTGGAAACAGTTGGTTTCTCCTTGCGCTGCAACTCGGCATATTGTTCTTCCAGTTCATCCATGGCAGAAGCACCTGCGCCACTTGCTGCCTGATAGGTAGAAACGTGAACACGTTTAATATGTGAAAGGCTTTCGATGGCTTTCAGAGCTACAACCAATTGAATGGTTGTACAGTTTGGGTTTGCAATGATTTTTCTTGGGCAATTTTTAGCATCTTCCGGATTGACTTCGGGAACAACCAAAGGCACATCATTGTCCATGCGGAAAGCACTGGAGTTGTCAATGACGATTGCGCCATGTTTAGTCATGGTTTCTGCAAATTCTTTTGAGGTTCCAGCACCGGCAGAGGCAAACACGATATCAACGCCTTTAAAGTCGTCGTTCTGTTTTAATTCTTTAACGGTTATTGATTTACCACGGAAGGTGTATGCTTTACCCGCACTCCGGGCAGATCCAAATAACACCAATTCATCCATCGGGAAGTTTCTCTCTTCCAGTACGCGTAGGAGTTCCTGTCCTACAGCGCCGCTTGTTCCAACAATCGCAATCTTCATTTTATTGTAAATATAAAATTAATAAATGATTAATAAAAAGAATTAATCCGTACCTTTGAAAATTGATTAAAAATCAAATACAAAGATAAGGTTTTTTTACACTCATACTTTATATTATGCGGAAAATTGTCCTATTTCTGTGTTTCTTACACGCATTTTGTACCTTTTCGTATGCAAACGGCTCTGTGGTGTTCAGTGAAATAATGATGGATCCTGAACCAACGGTGGGTTTGCCTGCTGTAGAATACATCGAATTATACAACAGAAGTCAGGAGACTTGTTCACTGAAAGGGTGGACTTTGTATTATGGTGAAAAGGCTTATGCTTTTCCTGCAGTGACCATTGAACCTAAAAATTTTCGCATTCTTTGTTCAAAAACGGCAGCTGCTATGTTTTCTTCCAATATACCAGTCGTAGCCTTTGAATCTTTTCCCATTTTGGGCAATTCAGGGAAACAAATTTATCTATTGAATGAAAAAAAAGAGTTGGTCTGTTTTTTGGAGTATAGTCCGGAATGGCACAGTGATGCTTTCAAAGCAAAAGGTGGATGGAGTTTGGAATGTATTGATTTGGATAATCTTTCTGGTGATGCTTCCAACTGGACCTCTTCTACTAATGTAAACGGAGGAACACCAGGAAATACGAATTCTGTGGCATCATTAAATCCCGATGAATCCAAACCTTTAGTGACTGGTGTTTTTATTCCGTCCCCTTTACAGATAGAAATGTCTTTTTCCAAAAGCCTAAATACAACCATCTTAAAATCGTTCTTTCAGATCAAATCCGGGGACTTTGATATATCATCTGTTATAAGCGATTTTCCAGCAAACCGTACAGTGACTATCCATTTAAACGAAGCGATGTCAAAAGGCACTATTTACGATTTGAGCATATCCGGTTTAACCGATGTTTCTGGATTATTACTGGAAGATACCCTCCTTTCTTTTGGTTTACCTGAGCCTCCTGATTTTTTCGACCTGAGTCTGAACGAAGTGCTTTTTAATCCCTTGCCTGGGGGCGTAGATTATGTTGAGTTTGTGAATATTTCTGATAAATGCGTGGATTTGTCTCAAGTTTGGCTGTCTTCAAAGAAACCGGACGGAAGTTTGAACGAGGGGACGAGGCTTACCGTGAAACCGATGCCTTGCCTTCCCGGAAGCTATTGGCTGGTGTCGGTTTGTAAAGATTCGGTAGTGGCAATGAATGACTTTAAGGCAATATCACACTCCATTGATCTCGCCGATTTTCCATCCTTACCTGACGACTCTGGAAATGTTCTGTTGGTTACCAATTCAGCCCAAGTCGTAGATGAAATGAATTATCAGGAGAAAATGCATTATGCCTTGATTACCCAACGGGAAGGGGTTTCTCTGGAAAAAATGAATCCGATGTTTTCTTCGTTGGATTCCGAATCCTGGACATCCGCATCCACGACTTCAAATTATGGTACACCCGGCTTTCCCAATTCGCAGTATAGGATTTTAAATTTAGCCGATAGTGAAGGTTTTCATGTGAAAAAATCATGGTTGACCCCAGACAATAATGGATTTGATGATGGCATTGAAATAGTCTATCAGGTGGCTGAATCTACCATGGTGAGCCTGATTATTTATGATCTAAATGGTCGCATTGTAAAAGACTTGGTAAAGAATGAACTGCTGAATACAAATGGCTCTGTTTACTGGGACGGCACGGCCAATGATCGGAGCGTTGTTCCATTTGGCCGATACGTCTTATATATTGAGTGTTTTACACCCTCCGGACATGTTTTCAAGAAGCGTTTTGTATTGACTGTATTATTTTAATCTATATCTTTGCGAAAACAAATCACAATGATTCAAGGAGAAAATATTCAAAAACATTTTGGAGATTTGCACGTGCTCAAAGGCGTGGATATTCATGTGGAAGCCGGAGCAGTAGTATCTGTTGTTGGTCCCAGCGGCGCTGGTAAAACCACTTTGTTGCAGTTGCTGGGAACTCTTGATCGGGCTGATTCAGGCATTATCCGTATCGGAGGTGTAGATGTTTCCAAGCTTAAGGATAAGGAGCAAGCCAATTTTCGCAACAAACACATCGGATTTGTTTTTCAGTTTCATCAGCTTTTACCAGAATTTACCGCTCTTGAAAATGTGATGATACCTGCCTTGATAGCCGGAAAATCGAAGAAAGCTGCCCGCGAGCGCGCTTTGGAAATATTGGAATATATGAAGTTGACAGACAGGCTACAACACAAGCCTGCGCAGTTGTCTGGTGGAGAAAATCAACGGGTAGCGGTCGCAAGAGCTTTGGTCAATCATCCTAAAGTTGTATTGGCCGACGAACCATCCGGAAGTCTGGATACGAAGAATAAAGAAGAATTACATCAGCTGTTTTTTGACCTGCGTGATCAGTTTAACCAAACGTTCGTCATCGTAACGCACGATATTCAGTTGGCCAAACTAACCGACCGTGTCATCGAAATGCAAGACGGGTTAATCCTATAAGTATACAGGCAGAAAAAGAACCTGCCAGATCAAAAAGCCAATCCATAAGGTCAGCAGACCGGTAGTCGGTCAGGTATCCCTGAATAAATTCTACCATTCCACCCAAAACGGCTGACAAAAAGAAAGCAACAAAGAATGCCCATAAAATATTTTTTCCTTCGCGGGGCTTGATTTTCATTGTTTCTACGACAAAGGATATTGTCAAAATAAAGTACATGGTAAAATGTACAATTTTGTCAAAATTCGGTATGATAGGTAAGTTGTTTTGCTGAGGGATGTGTATGGAGCAAAGAATTAGAATCCCAATTCCACAAATGATTGTGAATGCATGATAGCGCAAAAGGTTGTTTGCTAATTTTTGGGGCATAGGAGTTTTGTTTGAATTTCTACAAATGTACTATTTTTTTTTCTCCACCATCTGTCAATAATTTATAATTAATATTATATTTGCATTAAATAAATATAATGCAAATGTGGAAAGACTTCTTTTATTTCAATAAAAGTGAAAAGCGCGCCATCATCATATTGTCCTTAATCATTGTGGTGACGCAAATAGGGCTATGGACTACCGATTATTGGTTACCCCTATTACCTGACAACCTCACAAACACCTCTATTCAAGAAAAAGCTCTGAAAAAATATCAGGATTCTTTGCCTTTACAAAAAGAGTTTACTCAAAGAACAGGCAGGGTTGCAAAATTGACCCTTTTTGACCCGAATACAGCAGATTCCGCCAGACTAGTATCTTTGGGGCTGCGACCATACGTCGCCAAGAATATTCTTAAATATCGACGAAAGGGTGGATCTTTTCGTAAACCTGAGGATTTTTCGCGAATATATGGGATTGATCAGGCGCAATTTGCCAGACTAAAGCCCTACATCAGAATTGATTCAATAAAACAACCCTTTAGAGAGCATTCGGTTGCATTGCCGGATAGAGCTGCCAATGCTCCAGTCTACTCCAACATATCAGAAAGAATGGCTATCACTACACCAATATCGCCTTCCGAAAAATCGCCTGGCATTTTGACATTGGATATCAATAAAGTTGACACTACTGTATTGCAACAACTCAAAGGGGTAGGGGCTGTGACAGCCAAACGCATCCTGCAATACCGGAATACCCTTGGGGGATTTCATTCAGTGAGTCAACTACAAGAAATAAAAGGACTGTATCCGGAAACGTTGTCCAGGTTGCAGTCTTTATTAAAGATAGACACCACGCAGATTACAAAAATCAATGTAAATAAAGCATCCCTGGAAAAATTAAAGGCACATCCATATATTTCCTTTTACCAGGCGAAGGTCATCGTAGAGTTGAGGAAAGCCAGGTCTGGTATCCGTAAAATGGAGGAATTAGCTGCCTTTAAAGAATTTACTCAGCAGGACATAGAGCGTCTCAGGTGGTATCTTTGTTTCTAATACTTTCTAATAAAAAAAAAGCCCCGAATTGCTTCGAGGCTTCTAAATATTATTGGGCGCGCCAAATTATTTTTTTGCGCGGCTTCCGTAACGGGTCATAAACTTGTCTACACGACCTGCAGTATCAACCAATTTGGATTTACCTGTGTAGAATGGGTGTGAGGAAGAGGAAATTTCCAATTTAATCAAAGGAAATGTTTCGCCATCGAGTTCAATGGTGTCTTTTGTATTGACACATGAACGGGAAACAAAGACGTCATTGTTTGACATATCTTTGAATGCTACCGGACGATAGTTTGCTGGATGCAAATCTTTTTTCATAATTATATATCGTTTGTTTTTGTTTGTACGAGGTGGTATAATTCGTAATGGCCTGCAAAAGTAGACAATTTCCATAAAACACAAAACAAAACTCAATTATTTCTTCAAAAAACTTCAAATTGTCTATTTTTTCACTCAAAATATCTATCTTTGCGCAATAATACAATACATATCATTCATTCAACTAGTTATATTAAGGTAAAATGGTAAACTACAAAGAATTAGGCCTTGTAAACACCAAAGAGATGTTCCAAAAGGCAATCGAAGGCAAATATGCCATCCCCGCATTTAATTTCAATAACATGGAACAAATGCAGGCTATTGTTCAAGCTGCTGTAGAAGCAAAATCCCCAGTAATCTTACAAGTTTCCAGCGGCGCACGTAAGTATGCCAACCAAACTTTGTTGCGTTATATGGCTCAAGGAGCTGTAGAATATGCAAAAGAACTTGGACAGGCTAACCCACAAATCGTACTGCATCTTGACCACGGTGATACTTTTGAACTGTGTAAATCTTGCGTTGATATGGGATTTTCTTCAGTAATGATCGATGGTTCACACCACTCATACGAAGATAACATCGCATTGACAAAGAAAGTTGTTGAATACGCTCACCAATTTGGTGTGACTGTTGAAGGCGAACTTGGCGTATTGGCAGGTGTTGAAGATGAAGTTTCAGCTGAACACCATACGTATACACAACCCGAAGAAGTTGTTGACTTCGTAACACGCACAGGCGTTGATTCATTGGCTATCTCCATCGGTACTTCTCATGGTGCAAACAAATTTACACCTGCTCAATGTACCCGTGACGAAAACGGTATCCTTATTCCACCTCCATTGCGTTTTGACATCCTTGAAGAAATTGAAGTTCAACTTCCTGGATTTCCTATCGTATTGCACGGTTCTTCTTCTGTACCTCAGGATTTGGTTGCTATCATCAATAAATATGGTGGTGCAATGACAGATTCAATTGGTATCCCCGAAGAACAATTGAGAAAAGCTGCAGCATCATCTGTATGCAAGATCAATATTGATTCAGATGGCCGTATCGCAATGACTGCAGCTATTCGTGAATTCTTCGCACTGGAACCTTCTAAATTTGACCCACGTCAATATCTTGGACCAGCCCGCGAATCCCTGAGAAAACTGTACTTGCACAAAATTCAAGATGTGCTAGGCTGTGCAGGCAAAGCAGAATAATAAAAACTAAATAGAGCAGGTTGTTTTCAGAAATAGGAAGCAGCCTGCTTTTGCTTTATGAGAGGAGCCTCTGTTATCAGGGTCGTGTCTCATGACTGCAAAAATTAGATTCCGGCTAAAGGATTATCTCTTTCCCTGATTTTATTCAACCAATAAAATCCATTAGTTGGTTAGACTTTAATGTATAATAATTTTTAATAGTATGGATTACGCCTTTTTTTTGGTGACGCTTATTACCGGAATTCTTCTGGTTGTTGGCGGACTTGGCTTGGCCCTCCTGATTTCACCCAGATCTAATAACCCTCAGAAAAGGGAAACTTATGAATCCGGTATTCCTACAAGAGGAACTTCCTGGATGCAGTTTAAAGTTGGGTATTATCTATATGCCATCCTTTTTCTTATGTTCGACGTAGAAACTGTCTTTTTGTTTCCTTGGGCAGTTGTTGTACGTGATTTGGGTATCCCCGGATTAATTAGCATTTTATTCTTTTTATTGATTTTAGTTCTTGGCTTAGCATACGCCTGGAAGAAAGGAGCGCTTGAATGGAAGTAAAAAATATTAAAATTAAAGGCATTCCAAACGAAGAGTTCAAGGACAATGAGTACCTTGAAAAATACGTTGAAGAGCTTCAGGCAAATGGCGTTGGTGTCATTACCGGCGTTTTGGACGATATCATCAATTGGGGTCGTTCCAATTCTTTGTGGCCTTTGACCTTTGCAACCAGCTGTTGTGGTATTGAATTTATGGCCGTTGGTGCGGCTAGATACGACTTTGCACGCTTCGGTTTTGAAGTGACACGTAACAGTCCACGTCAAGCCGACGTAATCATTGTTGCCGGTACCATCGTCAATAAAATGGCTCCAATCCTCAAACGTCTGTATGATCAGATGGCTGAACCAAAATATGTAATTGCCATGGGTAGTTGCGCTATTTCCGGTGGACCATTCTGTAATTCATACTGTGTTGTAAATGGCGTGGATAAAATCATTCCTGTGGACGTTTTTGTTCCAGGTTGCCCACCTAAACCAGAAGCTCTGCTTTACGGTATGATGCAGTTGCAACGAAAAGTGAAAGTAGAACGTTTTATGTTCAAAGATAAAGAAAAGGAAAACGTATAGATGGAAAAATTAAAACAACTCATCCTGGCAGCGGTTCCCGATGCACTGATTGAAGAAAAAGAATTTCTGACTGTAACCGTTAAGCCTGAAGATCTACGGACTCTGGCAAAAGCGCTTAAATACAATGATTCTACCAGTTTCGATTACCTGATTCAATTGACAGGTGTTGACTATGGAGATTCACTGGGTGTCGTTTATTTTTTAAGCACATCCAAAGACCTGAGTCGTTGCCTTGTTTTGAAAACGGCAACTTCAGACAGGGAAAACCCAATGATCCCAACCGTTTCCGATATTTGGGGAACGGCCAATCTGAATGAAAGAGAAGTCTTCGGATTCTTAGGAATTCATTTCATAAACCATCCGGATATGCGTCATCTCTTCTTGACGGAAAGATGGAATGGTTATCCCCTCCGTAAAGATTACGATGCCAGCGAAGCCAAAAATCCAATGGACCTTTTCAGTTACGATATGCCTGAAACTACAACCAGGTGGGTAACAGGTGAGGATGGCATTAAAGAAGAAAAAATACAGCTCTTTAAAGACGACGATTATGTCCTGAATATCGGACCGCAACACCCTGCCACACACGGTGTACTACATTTTCGTACCGTACTTGACGGAGAAATTATCCGTAAGATTGACGTAAACTGCGGTTATATTCACCGTGGAATCGAAAAATTGAGCGAAACATTGACGTATCCTCAGATCCTCCATTTCACAGACCGTCTGGATTATCTTTCTGCCCACATCAACCGCCATGCACTCTGTATGTGTGTTGAAAAGGCTGCAGGAATTGAAGTTCCTAGACGTGCAGAATACATCCGTACCATTATGGATGAACTTTCCCGTGTCACTTCTCACCTTTTATCCTGGGCTTGTATGTGTATGGATATGGGTGCGCTTACTGCATTTATATATGGTATGCGTGACCGTGAGCTGGTGCTGGATATGTTTGAAGAAACTTGTGGTGGACGTCTTATTCAGAATTACAACGTTATAGGTGGAGTTATGGATGATCTTCATCCGAATTTTATCGGCCGTGTGAAGGATTTCATTCCTTACATGAGAAAAAAACTGAAAGAGTACCATTTATTATATACTGGAAACGTTATTGCCAGACAACGTATGATTGGTGTTGGCCATCTGTCCAATGAAACAGCCATATCCTATGCTGTAACTGGACCTGTAGGTCGTGCCTCCGGTTTTCATTGCGACTTACGTAAAAGTGCTCCTTATGCAGCATATGACGCCGTTGAATTCAAGGAAATCGTACGTACCGAAGGTGACTGTATGGCCCGTTATATGAATCGTCTGGATGAAATCGAAGAATCTCTGCACATTCTGGAGCAATTGATCGTTTCCATACCCGAAGGCGATTACTGTGCCAAGACAAAGGCCATCATCAAGTTGCCGGAAGGTGAATATTTCCAGAGAATTGAAGCTGCCAGAGGAGAATTTGGTGTCTATATCCTGAGCAAGGGTGACAAGACCCCGTATCGTCTGAAATTCCGTTCTCCCTCCATGGCCTTGGTTTCTGTTATGGATACCATTTGTGAAGGTGGAAAAATCGCTGACCTTATTACCATTGGTGGTTCTATGGACTATGTAATTCCTGATATTGATAGATAAGATGAATTTTTCTTCGTTAGAAGATTCATTTATTATGATAATTATTAAAACACAGTAATATGTTTGATTTTTCGATAGTAACAACCTGGATTGACGAGTTCCTCCGGACTTATTTGCCAGACTTTTGGGTACTGGCCATTGAGTTCGTCGTGGTTGGAGTCATAATCCTGGCGTTATATTGTATTATAGCATTGGTCCTGATTTATTTCGAAAGAAAGATTTGTGCAGCATTCCAATGTCGTCTTGGCCCAAACCGTGTAGGACCTTATGGTAGCATACAGAGTGTGGCTGACATGTTGAAGATGTTGATCAAGGAAATCATTCCTATCAACCACACCGACAAAATTCTTTTTTATCTGGCTCCCTTTTTTGTATTGGCTGCCTCAATCCTGGCTTTTGGTGCCATACCTTTCGGAAATGGATTGCAAGTCATTGATTTCAATATTGGTGTATTTTATCTCATGTCTGTTTCTTCACTTGGTGTCATCGGTATTCTGTTGGCAGGCTGGGCTAGTAACAACAAATACTCCATGATTGGAGCCATGCGAAGTGGTGCCCAGCTTATAAGCTATGAATTGTCGGCCGGTATGGCCCTTATGACGATCGTCGTTTTGAGCGGAACGATGCAGCTTTCCACTATGGTTGAAAACCAGAAAGATTGTTGGTATTTGTTTCAGGGACATATCCCTGCAGTCATCGCCTTTATTATCTATTTGATAGCTGGTCATGCTGAAACAAACCGCGGTCCTTTTGACTTACCCGAAGCAGAATCAGAATTGACTGCAGGTTATCATACGGAATATTCCGGTCTACAATTTGGTTTTTTCTACCTGGCTGAATACCTGAACATGTTTATTATAGCAGCTATCGCGACTACAGTATTTCTCGGTGGTTGGATGCCATTCCATATTACCGGTCTGGATGGTTTCAACGAAGTGATGGATTTTATTCCTTCCGTGTTCTGGTTCTTTGGTAAAGCATTTGTGTTGATGTTCCTCAGCCTATGGGTGAGGTGGACTTTTCCACGCTTGCGTATTGATCAATTGCTGGACCTGGAATGGAAATACCTACTGCCTATCAATATGGCTAATCTCTTGCTGATGGTCATCCTGGTTATTTTCGGGTTAACACTTTAATTTCTAAGAAAATATGAAGTCTATTATAAAGTATATAACATCCATTTTTCAGGCAATTTTTTCATTGCTTACCGGAATGTCTGTTACGATAAAGGAATTCTTCACCAAAAAGGTGACAGAACAATATCCGGAAAACCGTAAAACCACCCTCAATGTTTTTGAGCGGGTACGCGGGGAGCTGGTGATGCCTCACGATGATAACAACGAACATGCCTGCACGGGTTGTGGTATTTGTCAAATGAATTGCCCCAATGGTACCATCAAAGTAGTAACCAAAATGGTGGAAATGGGAGAAGGTGTTAAACCGAAAAAAGCGTTGGATACCTATTATTACGACCTTGGAATGTGTACATTTTGCAATCTTTGCGTCATAAGTTGTCCTTCCAAAGCCATCAAGTTTCAGAACACTTTCGAAAATTCTGTGTTCACCAGAGAGAAACTGAAAGAAACCTTAAACAAAGAAGGTTCGAAAGTAAGAGAAAAAATTAAAGAATAAAGATTATGGCTGAACAGATCATATTTTACGTATTGGCGATAGTAATTGTCGTATTTTCGATTTTATCGGTTACTTCGGGAAGAATTCTTCGTGCTGCAACTTATCTGCTTTTTGTTTTACTGGCCACAGCTGGTTTGTATTTACTGATGGGATATCAATTCCTTTTCGGTGTGCAAATTTCCGTTTATGCCGGTGGAATCATGGTTCTTTATATTTTCTCCATTTTGTTGACTAGCCATGCTGGTGACAAAGAGAAGAGAGCCTCCTGGAAAAAATTGCTGCCTGCCGGTTTTGCTGCAGTGGTTGGATTTGCTCTTTGTGGTCATATCATTTTCCACAATGTGTTTAAAGTTGTCGAAGCTGTTGCTACTGAACCAACCATGAAAGAAATTGGTACAGCAATGATGGGTACTGGCAAAAACCAGTATCTGCTACCTTTTGAAGCGATCAGTATTTTACTGTTGGCATGTATTATAGGTGGTATCATGATAGCTAGAAAACGCTAATCTGCATAATGTATACGAATTAAAAAAACTACAGAATGATGAGTACTATTCCATTAGCAGCTTACTTAATACTAACTGCAATCATGTTTTTTGCCGGAGTATATGGCTTCCTTTCACGCAGAAACATGCTAACGATCTTAATGTCGCTGGAGCTGATGCTCAATGCAGCCGACATAAACTTTGTCGTTTTCAACAAATACCTTTATCCAGGCCAGTTAGACGGTGCATTTTTTGCCTTGTTTGCCATTGGCGTTTCTGCTGCTGAGACAGCGATAGCAATTGCGATTATTATAAACATTTACCGAAACATAAAGAATATTTATGTAGATGAGGTAAGTAAAATGAAATATTAATGATGAGCTACACTCTAATCATAGTTGTCCTGCCTTTACTTATGTTCCTTTTTCTGGGACTGCTGGGCAGTAAAATGAAACCGGCCGTTGCCGGTATTATCGGCACCATAGGTATGTCTGCAGTTACGCTGCTTTCCTGGTTTACAGCCGCAACTTATTTTTTCAGCGTTGGTAAAATAGGTGAGACTTTTCAAGCCATTGTACCTATCAATTTTGAATGGCTGCGTTTCACGGATAAACTACACATCGATCTGGGCATTCTGCTGGATCCGATTTCAGTCATGATGCTGGTTGTTATCACCACCGTTTCACTGATGGTCCATATCTACAGTTTTGGTTATATGAAAGGCGAAAGAGGCTTTCAACGTTATTATGCGTTGCTCTCCTTGTTTTCCTTCTCCATGCTGGGACTGGTTGTCGCTACCAATATTTTCCAAATGTATATTTTCTGGGAATTGGTGGGTGTTTCTTCCTATTCGCTGATTGGATTCTATTACACCAAACCTTCAGCCGTTGCCGCTTCCAAGAAAGCTTTTATCGTGACCCGTTTTGCAGACTTATTCTTCCTGATTGGTATATTGCTGCTTTCCTTTTATTCCGGAACGTTCAGCTTTGACGCTTTAACAGATCCTAACGGTAGCATTTTAGGCAAAACAATCACAGATACCTTTATGGGATGGTCGGTGATTTCCTGGGCCATGATGCTTATCTTTATAGGTGGTGCCGGTAAATCGGCCATGCTTCCATTCCACATCTGGTTACCAGATGCTATGGAAGGTCCAACGCCCGTATCTGCCTTAATCCATGCTGCAACTATGGTTGTTGCCGGGGTGTTCCTGGTTGCAAGAATGTTCCCCGTCTATTATTTCGGTGCACCTGAAGTTTTGACCATCATTTCCTATATTGGTGCTGCTACTGCTTTGTTTGCTGCTATTGTAGCATGTACTCAAACGGATATCAAACGTGTATTGGCATTCTCCACCATTTCGCAAATTGCTTATATGATTACAGCACTCGGCGTTTCCGGTTACGGTGGTCACGAAGGTTTGGGTTATATGGCTTCCATGTTCCACTTGTTCACACACGCATTCTTTAAAGCGTTATTATTCCTTGGAGCTGGTGCAGTGATCCATGCTGTTCACAGCAACGAAATGGATTCTATGGGTGGTTTGAGAAAATACTTGCCAATCACGCACATCACCTTCTTGATTGCCTGTTTGTCTATCGCCGGTATTCCTCCTTTCTCTGGATTTTTTAGTAAAGATGAAATTCTGGTCGCAGCATTCGAGAAAAACATGCTCATATTTGGTTGCTTGTATTTCTGTGCCGGTTTGACCGCTTTCTATATGTTCAGACTTTACTACCGTATCTTCTGGGGAAATAGCAACAAGGTTTACAAACATACTCCGCACGAATCACCGATTTCAATGAGCATACCATTGATCTTTCTTGCTACGTTGACTTGTGTGACAGGACTTATTCCTTTCTCTGAATTTATTTCTTCAGACAAAACGGTCTTTCATACACACATAGAGTGGTCTATTGCTTCCATGAGTATTCTGGTAGCAGTGATCGGTATCGTCGTAGCAACGGTTATGTATCGCAAGGAAAATCAGATGGCGCATAAATTTGCAACGACTTTCAAAGTTTTGTATACTTCGGCTTACCACAAATTTTACTTCGATGAAGTTTGGATGTTTGTAACCCAGAAAGTCATTTTCAACGGCGTTTCTAAACCGATAGCCTGGTTTGACCGTCATGTGGTGGATGGTTTTATGGATTTGCAGTCTACAACCACCAATTACGTTTCCAGAAAGATAAAGTTTGTACAGTCCGGTGAAATTCAGGATTACGCCTGGGCCTTCATCATGGGTACAGTGGTTATCGTAGCACTTCTGATTTTTATTTAATTTGACTTATAATTGCTAAATTATACAGAATATGGATTTTCTTACCCTATTTGTACTTGTACCGCTACTGATGCTGTTTGGCTTCCTGCCATGCAAAAATATCCGACAGATACGGACAGTGGCCGTTGTTGGTTCAACCATCCTGATGGGATTGGCCATCGCTTTGGTAGTCATGTTTATGTCAGAAAGAGCTGCCGGTAATACTGCTGAAATGCTGTTTACTTTTGACAAGATCTGGTTCCCGACCTTGAATATTCATTACTCCGTAGGTGTTGACGGTATTTCAGTGGTTATGCTGCTGTTATCCTCAGTCATTGTGTTCACCGGTGTTTTTGCATCGTGGAATATGCAACCCCTCACCAAGGAGTTCTTCATGTGGTTGATTCTGTTGGCGCTCGGCGTTTTCGGATTCTTTATATCCATCGACTTGTTCACCATGTTACTTTTCTACGAGGTAGCGTTAATCCCGATGTACTTGCTCATTGGCGTTTGGGGTACCGGTAAGAAGGAATACTCTGCCATGAAACTGACTTTGATGTTGATGGGTGGTTCAGCCCTGATGATGGTCGGAATCTTTGGTATCTATTTCAATTCGGATGGTGGCACAGGTATCTATACGTTCAATCTTTTGGAAATTGCTAAAAACGGCATTCCGATCGAAGCTCAACGGATTTTCTTTCCTTTGACTTTTATCGGTTTTGGTGTGCTTGGTGCTATGTTCCCTTTCCATACCTGGTCACCCGATGGTCATGCTTCAGCCCCTACAGCTGTATCCATGCTTCACGCAGGTGTCTTGATGAAACTGGGAGGTTATGGCTGTTTCCGTATAGCTGTTTCTTTAATGCCTGAAGCAGCACACGAACAAGCATGGATTTTCTTATGCCTGACAGGTATCAGCGTTGTTTATGGCGCTTTTGGTGCCGTTGTTCAAAAAGACCTCAAATACATCAATGCGTATTCTTCCGTGAGCCACTGTGGTCTCGTTCTCTTCGCTATTCTGATGTTGAATGAGACAGCGATGACAGGTGCTGTGATGCAAATGCTTTCTCACGGTTTGATGACGGCCCTCTTCTTTGCTCTGATCGGTATGATTTATGGCAGAACTCATACCCGCGATATCCGCGAAATGGGTGGTTTGATGCGTATCATGCCTTTCCTTTCTGTTGCTTATGTTATTGCCGGTTTGGCATCACTCGGATTACCGGGCTTCAGTGGTTTTGTTTCAGAAATGATGATTTTTGTTGGTTCATTCCAACATACAGATATGTTCCACAGAGTATTCACCATTATCGCTTGTTCTTCCATCGTAATTACCGCAGTTTATATCTTGCGTGTAGTTGGTAAGATCCTTTTCGGTGAAGTTCATGACGAACATCATAAAAAATTGACAGATGCTACCTGGTTTGAACGATTGGCTGTTGTAACGCTGATTATTTCCATTGCCGGTATTGGTATGTATCCAAGCTTTGTAGCGGATATGATCAGAAGTAGCTTAGGCGCAATGGTGAACTGGTAATTAAAGATTAATCGAAAACTATACTTTATACAATGGATTTAAGCAATTATTTGATGATGAAACAGGAAATGTCACTCATGGTGGTATTTCTGATTCTGATTGTTTATGACTTGTTCGCATCGGAAAAGGGGAGAAACTATTTCCAACCGCTGGCTTGTCTTCTCTTTTTGGCTCATACCATTTTCGGATTTTTCCCTCAGGTTACCGGCACTTCATTCTCTGGAATGTATGTCGCTAACGATGCCGAAATTTCCATGAAAAATATCATGAACATTGGTGTTCTTCTGATTTTACTCCAATCAAACGGCTGGTTATCAAAACCCGAAGCCAGTTTCAAAAGGGGTGAATTCACTATGCTGACACTTTTAACCCTATTTGGAATGTACCTGATGGTTTCATCCGGTAACTTCATTCTGTTCTACATAGGTTTGGAAACTGCTTCTTTGCCAATGGCTGCCCTGGCTGCTTTTGACAAGTACAAAAATAATTCTGCTGAAGCAGGTGCCAAATACATTTTCAATGCGGTGTTTTCCTCTGCTTGCCTGTTGTTCGGTCTTTCCTTCCTGTACGGTGCCTGTGGTACCTTCTATTTCGAGGATCTTTCTACAGCCATTCAGTCTACGCCTTTGCTGGTGATGTCACTGGTGTTTATTTCCGTCGGTCTGTTCTTTAAGATTTCACTGGTTCCTTTCCACTTCTGGACACCGGATGTTTATCAGGGAGCACCTACTACTGTAACCGGATACCTTTCCACCATTTCTAAGGGTGCTGGTGTTTTTGCGCTGATGGTGATCCTTTATAAGGTTTTTGGAAACATGTCTTACGAATGGATCAACATGTTGTGGTGGATTGTGGTGATCACGATCACGGTCGGTAACTTGTTTGCCATGAGACAAACGAATTTAAAGCGATTTATGGCCTTTTCATCCGTTTCACAGGCCGGTTATATCGCTCTTGCGGTTTTGGCCGGTACGCCACAGGGAATGGGTTCAGTATTGTATTACATCCTAGTCTACATCTTCTCCAATCTGGCCATCTTCGGCGTTATCAGCGCTATTGAGAACAAGAGTGGTAAAACAGATATGGCCGACTACAACGGTTTGTACAAGACAAACCCTAAATTGGCTTTGGTCATGATGATGGGACTTTTCTCACTGGGTGGAATTCCTCCATTGGCTGGTTTCTTCAGCAAGTTCTTTGTATTTACCGCTGCTGCTCAACAAGGTCAATATCTTTTGGTTTTGATAGCTTTGTTGAATACTATCATTTCCTTATATTATTACCTGTTGATTGTGAAGGCTATGTTTATCAATCCAAACGAAGCTCCTGTTGAGAACTTCAAGAGCGATGGGTATATGAAGATTTCACTGGTGGTTTGTATGATTGGGCTGATGGTTGTTGGCTTTGCCAGTAGTATTTATGAGTATTTGAATTCGGTGGGATTTGGGATGTAAATAGGATAGGAAAAATATATAACGAAGAGGTTGTCCCAAAAGGGCAATCTCTTTTTGTTTTTAATCAACAGCGCTTCCATCTGATAGCGGCATAACTTCCGGCTCACTAGTCCTCGCTTGTTAACGTACCTTTCCGGCACAAAAATCTAGTCACAAGTGCCTTCGATATTTTGTATTGCCGGAATCGGTACGTTCCCTGCGCTCGGCCGTCGAAGTCGCCGTCAGCCATGCCACTATCAGCTGTCCGCTTATCTGATCGTTGTAGATGCTATAATACTCCCAAAAATCATACCATTGGTATGACTTTTGGGGAGTATTAAGCATTATGATATGTATAAGTAATCCTTGAATTGGCATTTGATATTGAGGGGTTAATAGATGAAAACAGGGGTATGAATCAGGAAAATGGTAGGAATTATGAATAAAATTGTATTGTTTAATTATTGTCTCTCTGTTTTTTTATCAATAGGCAAAAAAGATTTAATCAAGAATGGAATTTGGTATATATTAGCATGTGAAATATTTGTTTAGGTTATTGTGACTCAAAAAAGAATTTACAGATGAAAAGAATTGTTTTTATATTGTTTTTTTTCCCCTTTTGCCTTTTGTCAGCTCAAAATGATACTGATTCGTTATTGAACGTGTTGGATAAAACAATAAACAACCAAATAATTTATTCCAACCAAAAAGAATCTAAAATTAACAGCCTTAAGAACAATCTCAAACAAGCGTTAATAGATTCTCGGAAATATGAAATTTATAGACAATTATTTGAAGAATATAAATCATTCAAATCTGATTCAGCACTCATATATGCCCAAAAAGAGTTACAATTTGCACGAGAGATAAATAATGCAGATTATATAACTGAAGCACGACTAGATCTTTCTTCTGTCATGTCAATATCCGTAATGTACAGAGAAGCAATAGATATATTGAACGCAATAGATATAAATAAAACGCCCAAATTTAAAGCTGATTATTATCATCGATATATAAATTTATACGCACATATGGCCGACTACACAGTGTCTACACAAGAAAAAATAAAATATAAAGAATTATCCAATAAATTTTGGAAATTATTACTTTTAGAGAATTCTCAGATACATGGCTCTTCAGTGACTATTAAATTTGACTACCTGATTAACCAAGAACAATATGATGAAGCTTTAAGACTTTTAGTAAGGTACTACGCAACATTAAAAGATGATAAACATACAAAAGCAAGGATTGCTTACTGTATTTCAATCTGTTATAAAGCCAAAAAAGATAGAGAACTCGAGAAGCGCTGGTTAATCCTCTCGGCCATTTATGATTTAAAGTCAAGTACAAAAGAATATATATCATTACATGCATTGGCCTTTATGCTGTATGAAGACCGAGATGTCGAAAGAGCCTATAAATATATAAAACGATCACTCGAAGATGCTTTGTTCTGTAATGCTCGTTTAAGAACCGACGAAATCGCAGAGATATTACCGATTATTGACATGGCTTATCAGCAACAGATAATAATTAAACAACGGATAATAATTACTACATTGATCATTGTTAGTCTGTTATCATTATTATTGTTTATAGCAATTCTATTTGTCGACAAACAAAGAAAAAAATTGGTAGCTTCAAGTAGAGATTTAAATAAATCGAACGATCAACTTAAAGAAGTAAACAACAGATTCAATTATACAAACAAGGAACTAAAAAAAACCAATAATATACTCTCCGAAACAAATAATATTAAAGAAGTGTATATTGGACAGTATATGAGCCAGTGTTCCGAATATATTGACAAAATCGATAATTATAGACGCTCACTTAATAGAAGAGCTACTTCTGGAAAAATCGATGAATTATTACAGGATCTAAAGTCTAAGTATATAGTAGACAATGAATTGAAAGAATTTTATAACAATTTTGACACATCATTTTTAAAATTATTTCCCGATTTTGTGAAGGAGTTTAGGAAATTGTTGATTGATGATGAATTATTACAATTGAAACCTGGACAATTGCTTAATACAGAATTGCGAATTTATGCTCTTATTAGGCTCGGAATAACCGATGGGGCGAAAATAGCGAATTTTTTACGCTGTTCTACTTCGACTATATATAATTATCGTACTAAAATTAGGAATAAGGCAATTGGTAATCGAGATGAGTTTGAAAAGAATGTATTGCAGATTGGAATTTTAACCGAATAATTTGCTTCTATTTTACAAAAAAAGGGTTTCCAGACATATCTGGAAACCCTTTTTTTGTAAAATCAAATCTACATTTATGATTACACGTTTTCTCTTGTGTATACTCATAATCAGACATGTATGTTCGATAGTTGGCTTTTAGATTCTACACTTTTTTTTTATGTACCAATCATAGATGTGTATTGTACGTATTTTAGTACCGTTGTATAATAGCAGATAATAAATAATCATATTGGAAATTTAATGGACGCTCGGCAAGTGCCGTATATGGTGTGCGTGGTGCACATAAATATATTAATAGTGAGTAAAGTTGTAGTACTAGCTTCTGTGTCAAATATATCAAAAAGTAATGATTAATTAAATAAAATGAAAAAAGTATTATTTCCATTATTCCTCACACTAAGCTTTTGCTTACAAGCTCAAGTTTATAAGAATGCAAAAGCCCCTATTGAATCGAGGGTTGCTGATTTAGTTTCACGAATGACTCTCGAAGAGAAAATAATTTTGATTAATGGGCTAGATTGGATGTACACCCATCCCATTGAACGCTTGGGTGTACCATCTTTTAAGATGAGCGATGGTCCTACCGGTGCAAATACTCACGGAAAAAGTACTGCATATCCGGCTAGTATACTTACTGCTGCCAGTTGGGATGTGAATTTAGCAAAACAATTGGGTATAGCACTTGGTCGTGATTGTCGCTCCAGAGGTGTGAACTTTTTGTTAGGCCCGGGTGTGAATATTGCGAGAGCTCCAATGTGCGGTCGTAATTTTGAATATCTTGGTGAGGATCCATTTCTATCATCAAGTTTAGTTTCTAACACAATTAAAGGTATTCAGAGTCAAGGTGTTGTTGCAACGGTAAAGCACTTTGCCGCTAATAATCAGGAATATGATCGGAATAACATTAGTTCTGATATTGACGAACGCACCTTGCAGGAAATTTATTTACCTGCTTTTAAAGCAGCTGTTCAGATTGCGAACGTAGGGGCTGTAATGAGCAGCTATAACCTACTTAATGGAGTTCAAGCATCGCATAACAAACATTTAAATATTGAAATATTAAGGAAACAATGGGGATTCAAGGGTATTTTGATGTCCGACTGGGGAAGCGTTCACGAAGGTATTGCAGCTTTTAATGGTGGTGAGGATTTAGAAATGCCAGGAGATCAACACATGATAGCTAAGAATCTTTTACCGGCACTTCAAAGTGGTGAAATTAAGGAAACTGACTTGAATGAAAAAGTGTGCCGTATACTCCGCATCTTTTTCCGGTACGGTTTTTTTGATCGTCCACAAATAATTTCGTCTATACCCAATGATGATCCAACAAGTGTAAAAACTGCCTTAGAACTGGCTAGAGGTGGAATTGTATTACTAAAAAATCAAGACAATATTTTACCATTGAAACCAGACAAAATTAAAAGGATTGCTGTTATTGGACCTAATGCTGATACCTTTATTACAGGTGGCGGTAGTTCAAGAACCACCCCTTTCCATTCTGTAAGCACTCTCGAAGGATTAAAACAGGCAGTAAAAGGTGTAAAAGGCACAGAAGTTAATTATACAATGGGTATACCTAACTTAAATTATCTGTGTTCCAAATCCGTATTTTATTCTGAACCAGGTTCTACAACTACTGGTTTGCGTGCAGAGTATTTTAATAACAAATACTTGTCAGATACTCCTAAAGCTATTCGGGTTGATAAAATAGTGAATAACGAATGGGTACAAACACCGAGTATTACTGGTATTGGAGAAGATAATTTCTCTGTTCGTTGGACTGGAGTAGTACGTCCTTCCTTAAGTTCCAAATATAAATTTACAGTTCAGGGAGATGATGGATATAGACTTTGGGTTAATAATGAGAAAGTGATTGATTTTTGGAGTGATCATAGTTCGATAGCTAAAAGCACATTGCTCCAGCTTGAAGCTGGAAAAGAGTATTCTATCAAGTTGGAATATTACGAAAGTGATGGTGATGCAAGCATTAGCTTAGCTTGGTTTCAGCCTCAAGACGAAAATTTTAATGACGCAATTGAATTGGCGAAATCATCTGATGTGGCTTTTGTTTGCGTCGGATTCAATCAGGAACTGGAACGTGAAGCAATTGAACGGCCTTTTGAGATTCCTTCAATTCAAGACAGTCTTATTCGCGTAGTTTCCAATGCAAATCCGAATACTATTGTGATTTTGAATGCAGGCGGAAATGTGAATATGGAAAAATGGTTCCCTAGCATAAAAGGATTGATTCATGCTTTTTATCCTGGTCAGGAAGGTGGAACTGCTTTAGCCGACATAATATTTGGTAAAGTAAATCCAAGTGGTAAACTTCCGGTAAGTTTCGAAAAGAAATGGTCCGATAATCCTACTTATAATTATTATTATGATAACGACAAAGATAAACATGTTCAATATAAAGAGGGCTTGTTAATTGGATATCGTTATTACGATACTAAAGATATAGAGCCAATGTTTCCATTTGGTTTCGGATTGTCATATACTGCTTTCGCATATTCCAATTTAAAGGTGAATGTAAAACAACCAAAGGGTAAAGTGGCAGTTACTGCGGTATTCGATATAAAAAATATAGGAAACGTCGATGGGGCTGAAGTAGCACAACTTTATGTGAGCGATCCAGTATGTTCGGTTATTCGTCCAGCCAAAGAACTCAAAGGTTTCTCCAAAGTATTCTTGAAAAAAGGCGAAACTAAGACGATCTCAATTACGCTTGATGAATCATCATTCTCATATTTTAAAGAGAAGGTTGGAGCTTTTGGATTCGATGCAGGAGAGTTTGGAATACTGATTGGTGAATCTTCGAAAGATATAAGATTAAAAAAAGTGATCCAACTAAAATGAGGACTCTATATTGTTCGTAGTATCAATAAAAGTGCTACGAACAATAATTAAGCTTATTAGAATTAGATGATAACCTATATTTTTATTTAGAGTGTTTAATATATAGTGAAGGGTGTTTCAGGTAACACTGGAGTTAACCCCTACACTACTTATGAAAAATATCTGTGTAATAATATAATATTTAACTTTAACTTTATTATTATGAAAACAATTACAAAAAAAGATCTTTTTAAAGTATTTCTCTTATTTTTTTTATTGACCGGAGCTAAGTCTTATGCAGTTTCGGGATCTGGATCAGTAGATAATCCATTCCTGATGTCGTCAGTTGCTGACCTTCTAACTATTAACGACCATTTAGGCGATCCCAATGTATTTTTTAAGTTAACTTCGGATATTGATTTCGCAGGTGAGGCCGATTGGGTGCCAATTGGTGTGTGGAACGGAAGTGATTTCAGTCAAATATTTTTAGGTACACTGGATGGAAATGGACATGTTATTAAGAATATTGTGATAAATCGACCTGATATAGATGCCGACTGTGGGTTTTTTAGAGGATTGAATGGTCCTGCCAAAATTAGAAATCTTGGTTTCATTGGGGAAAATGCATCTATTATTGGTCGTTCTATAACTGGAACTATTACAGGTTATGCAGAACTGGGTGATGAATCTAATCCTGTGGAAATAACAAATTGTTATTCAACTGTAAGTTTAACTGGTGGTTTTGGAACAGGAGGCTTGATTGGTTTAACTAAAGGTACAATCGTTTCTAATTGTTTTGCAACCGGAAACATCACATCCACTGTAAAAGCTGCAGGTGGACTTATTGGTAGCGTGAATGACGGTGCGCAGATTAACAATTGTTATTCAACAGGGAATATTGAGGTACTTACAAGTGGACAGGGCTGGGATGCCGGGTCTTTAATTGGTGTTATGAGTGGAGAATCTTCAAAGATAATTAATTCTTATGCAACAGGTAGTGTTATTGCAAGTCAGTGTGCCGGTGGTATACTTGGTGTAATAAACGATAATGCTGGAATCGAGGGCTGTTTTGCTATAAGCCGAAGCCTGACATCGCTAAGGGTTAATAGAATTGTAGCAGTTAATACTAGTAGCAATCTTGTAAATAATTATAGTTTCGCAAACATTGAGATTGTTGCATCATCACATGATTCTATTGAAGGTGAAACAACGCAAAACGGATTGAGCAAAACTAAAGAGGAAGTAACAACACAGGCGACTTATGGTCCGACAGGTTTAAACTGGGATTTTACAAACGTTTGGGAGTGGCCTACAACCGCTTATAAACTCCCTGTCTTAAGAGGTCTTGCTAATCAGCCAACTAGCTTACCTTCTCATTTGAATAGTGCCTCAGGAATTGATGATACATCAGCGAATTTAACATGGAATGTATACCCTAACCCAACAGCGAACATTGTAAATATTCAAGGTTCGGCTGTTAATAACCTAAAATTGCTCGATTTTATCGGAAAAGCAATTTCGTTGCCTGATTTTCAAAAAGGCAACAATTTCGTTACTATCGATCTTTCGACATATCCTAAAGGAGTTTATTTCATTCAGGTTAATGAAAGTACCTTGAAAGTTATCAAAAAATAGAACTCTTAATTTAATATTTGTGTTGATTAAAGTGAAAATTAAGAATATCCTAAGAAAGGAACTTTCTTTATTAGGATGTTCTTAATTAAAGAATGGTATTATCTTCACTTTTCTTTGTGCCCTTATGAAAACTGTATATCAGAGTTTTTTATTCCTGATTTTAATACGGATTGATATCTTTAAAGTGATCAAAATAGCTTTAATAGCACAACACTAAAGCTGTGTTGACTGATTTTATTTTTGCCGGACACGAACAAAGGTATTTTTAAATTAATGAAATTCAATTATTTACAAAAGATTGTCTCTTGTCGTGGTTTCCAAAATTGCCTTCGTATCAAACATCGTCATATCGATTAAATTTATTGACAGGTGCTTTTCATGTACTTGTAAACAAATTTATTAGTTCATTTAAACCAGATGATTGCAGTAAGTTATTGTCAAAAGTCGATTCAATGCCCGTTATTACCAGCGGTGGTAAAAACAGGACTGGAAAGTGGCTTCTGATATTACAGTAAAAGTTTTTTGCTCGACTAAAAACATGTTTTATTATGGATGCAAAATACATACAATGGCAAGTGTTAGACCCGGTAAAATGGCTTTTCCCAAAAGTATGATTATTACTACTGCTGAAGACAACGATTTGACCGCTTTCAAACGAGCTTGTGGTAACAATATCTTTTCAAAAGTGATTCTAGGTGATAAGATTTACTTTGATAAAGAATACTTTAATGCAATACTTCGTTCAAAATTCTTAATTTGTCAGCAAGCGATCTTGCCTATATCCAATAGTTCTTTGACTTTGTGCTGATTTTTTGTCGTGTGTGGGTTTATTCCGAACACGCTAAAAAATCTTTTGAG